>Ga0206131_10007036_pt1 | contig 11357 bp, 9 predicted proteins | sample Helgoland_Spring_FD_148636 | JGI IMG/M metagenome (GOLD analysis project Ga0206131, IMG submission 148636) | Pelagic subsurface seawater microbial communities from Kabeltonne, Helgoland, North Sea - Helgoland_Spring_Bloom_20160517_1 | ecosystem: Environmental > Aquatic > Marine > Epipelagic ... | reverse complement strand
TCAAGCGCATAAAGAGCGGGCTGTTCTAAACCACTGCTGGAGACAAAAAGATCCGCTTGGGTTACGAAAGGTTTCTGCATGAAACGACGAACCCAAATACTCGTGCTATTGGGAATCCTCGTGTCGGTGGTTCGAATCCGCCCTCGGGCACCATTTAAATAAACAATAACAATGACCTAACCTAGTGCTAAATTCCAAAAAACCGCTAAAATCAAAAAAACACCTTAAACACACTTTTTGCCGTGTTTGAGAGCGGAATCGCTGTGTTGCAGGCAAGTTCTGGAACACAGTTGTTCAACACACTAACTCTACGCAGTCTTCCAACACAGTGTTTTAGGTTGTTGTCAAAAACACTGTTTTACTGGTCAGTGGCGTTGCGCACGTAAACCCAGCTTTGGGACTGGCTGTATTTGTTGCGTGTTGCCTACTTTTGGTTGGGCATTAGCATGTGGGCAATGCTTGATGCTATCGGTCCTAAGCGGACATTGGTGGCCTTTGCAGCGAACGGCGGCTTCGAGCCCAATTTGACCGATGCTGCAACGCGTACGAATGTCAGCTTTAAGAAAGAGCGTTAGAGCTCTCGCCTTGCAAGCGGTCTCATCAAATAGCTTAGGGGTGAACTGTACTTTCTGGAATGCGTTCTCTATGGCTATGTCTCCTTTCCGATAAAAATTGTGAATGCACTATGACCTTTGAACAAATCCGAACCTTTCTTTGGGTCGCTCGGCTCGGCGGCTTTAGGAAAGCAGCAGATCGTTTGCACTTATCACAACCGGCGGTTTCCACACGGATCTCGAATCTTGAACAAGAACTCAAGGTTTCACTATTTGAGCGAGGTAGTGGAGACCTTGTCCTGACAAAGCAAGGGACGTTGCTCCTGTCCTATGCAGAACAGATGCTTTTCGTTGAGGAAGAGATCAAACAGCGAGTAGCCAATCCATCAGAGACGGAGGGGCTGTTTCGAGTTGGCGCTTCGGAAACAATTGCGCAAGCTTGGTTGCCCGACTTTCTTAAAGCGTTCAGTAAGGAATACCCGCGCGTGAACGTCGATTTAACGGTAGATATTTCTTTGAATTTGCGTACGGCACTTCTTAATCGCAGTCTCGATTTGGTTTTCCTGATGGGCCCTGTGTCTGAGTTCACGGTGGAAAATGTAGCCCTTCCACCGTTTGAGTTGCATTGGTATCGCGCATCCACAAATCCCATCATCGACATGACAAGAATCCCTGTCATTTCTTATTCAAGTAAAACTCGTCCATATCGAGAGTTGATCTCGGAGCTATCTCGCACTGTAGGGCCGAAAGCACGGGTGTTTGCATCTGCATCTTTATCAGCGAGTCTCAAGATGATCGCAGCGGGAATCGCAGTCGGTCCCTATCCTAGAGCGCTTGCGAATGATTTTCTGGCGTCCGGCCAGATCGTAGAGTTTGATCCCGGTTTTCGCCAGCAACCTCTACGGTTTACTGCGTCATATCTGTCCGAGCCACGCAGCTTTCTTGTTGAAAACAGTGCGGAAATTGCGCGCTCCATCGCTTTGGAGTGGGATGCTTTGTATCCCAAGTAATTCCAAATTATCTATCAGTAGTGATTTAATATGATAATTTGATTTGATGATGTTTCCATGTGATAGTTTTGTGACATCACAGGGGCGACCACTATGAACTCACAAACCGAATTCCATTCGGACCTAAAATCCTCTTCCGCGGAACTGGTCCGTGCGGCAATTCGGAATGGATCATACGAAGGGCACACTGCTGGTTTGGCCGCAGGCAAGCTCCAATGTAATCTCGCAATTCTCCCTGAAGAGTACGCATTGGACTTCTTGCGGTTCTGTCAAAGAAATCCAAAACCATGCCCAGTTGTCGGGGTGGGTGACACTGGCAATCCAAATCTGCCAACCCTCGGTCACGATATTGATATTCGCACAGACGTCTCAAAGTACCGCATCTTTCGTGATGGCTCCTTAACCGATGAAGTCACCGACATATCGGATGTCTGGGCGGATGATCTCGTCACTGTTGCGCTTGGGTGTTCATTCACTTTCGAAAACGCGCTTTTGCGCAACGAAATTCCGGTTCGACATATCGAGACGGGTCGCAATGTGCCGATGTATCGATCGAACATTGACCTGACTCCTGCAGGTCGGTTTGCTGGTCAGATGGTTGTCACAATGCGACCGGTTCCCGAAGAGCAGGTCGCACAAACCAAAGCGATCAGCAGCAAATTTCCTCAGGCACATGGCTCACCTATTGCTGTTGGTGATCCATCACAGATTGGTATCGCGGATCTTTCCAAGCCGGATTGGGGCGATGCTGTCGAAGTCAGGGCAGGCGAAATCCCAGTTTACTGGGCTTGTGGCGTCACACCCCAAAATGTCCTTCTCGATGCAAAATTACCGATCTGTATAACCCATTCGCCGGGTCACATGCTGATTTCGGATGTCGCAGAAGATGCTGAAACAACAATCCTACCCAAAAACTAAACCAACAAGGAGAACTACGAAAATGAAAAAAACAATCGCACTACTCATCGCAACAACGGCACTGGCGTCACCTGCCATTGCTGAAGATATTTCTGTTGTCGGAAGCTGGTCAAGTCTGCCGCTGCACAAACAATATGAAGCGCCATTCTGGACTACCACTTTGCCAGAAGCATCCGGTGGAAACATCAATGTTGAACTGACAACACACAACGCCATGAGCCTCGGTCTTGGCGACATTTATCCGTTGCTTGGTCAAGGCGTCTATGACGTTGCGATGACAGTTGCAGACTACGCCGTCTCCGATGCGCCTGAGCTAGAGGGTTTGGACGTGCCTTTGCTTGCACTGACTGCTGATGAAGCCCGTGCGATGGTCGATGCTGCACGCCCGATGGTTGCGGACATCTACCGTGATCGTTTCAACTCACATGTTCTCGCTATTGCACCATACCCGCCGCAAGTCGTGTTCTGTAACGCAGAGATTTCCAACCTTGCTGATCTCGAGGGTCTGAAGATCCGTGCGTCGGGCCGGATGACTGCGAAACTACTAGAGGCGCTTGGTGCTGAAAGCGTAAGCGTATCATTTGGTGAAGTTCCTGGTGCGTTGCAAACTGGAACAGTTGATTGTGCTGTTACAGGTGCTGGATCTGGCTACAGCGCTGGTTGGTGGGAAGTGTCGACACATCTTATGCCGATCCCGCTGGGAGGCTGGGATTCTGTTGTGACAGCGATAAACTTGGATAAGTGGAACAGCTTGGACGCTGATACGCAGGCCCTTATCTCAAGTGAAATCGTCAGCGGGTTTGAAGACCCAGCATGGGCCAGCGCACAAGATGCATTGGTCAATGACATCGCTTGCCTTACCGGAAATGGTGAATGCCCATCAGGTGACGCACGCTCAATGACCCTCGTTGACGTAAGCGACGCGGACTTTAACACTGCCCGCAATATTCTGACCAGCGAAGTTCTGCCAGAGTGGGCTGAACGTGCCGGTGGTGATTGGGCAGAGCGTTGGAATGACAGCGTTGGCAAAGTTGTTGGCGTAACAATCAACTAATCGACAGATCAAAGGACCTACTGAATCATGGAACTAAAAATGATACATAGCCTCAGGATTATTAACAAAGGGGTCGCCCTCGTTGTTGGTTTTGGCTTGCTGCTTTGCGCAGGATTTGTGCTGGCAGACATCATTATGCGCCAAATCGGTACGTCCTTTGGTGGCACTGAAGAGATCGCGGGCTACGCTATGGCGCTCGCGACCTCATGGGGCATGTCCTATACTTTACTTGAGTTAGGGCATGTCCGAATTGATATTTTACGTAGTCGCGCAGACAGTTTTAAACGCGCGTTATTCGATGTCTTTTCGATGATCGTGATGTCGGGTGTTATCGTCACAATTGCAATCAAAGCGTGGCCTGTGTTGGAACGTTCCATCGACAATGGATCACGGGCAAACACACCGCTGGAAACACCGCTTGTCTGGGTGCAGCTACCATGGTTCGCAGGTTGGGTCTGGTTTGCATTGATGACGACATTAACGACACTTGCGGCTTTGAGCCTTTTGCTGAAACGCCGCCATGCTGAGACGGAGAACTTCGTCGGTGCGTTTGCTGAGCAGGAGACGTTTCAATGATCGGTTATGTTTCCGTTGGTCTACTGGGCCTACTCGCACTCTCCATCCCTGTCGGAATTGTGTTGTTTCTTTTGGGTTTTGGGATTGATACGTTTTTCTCAAGTTTTCCGTTGACTCGCGGCCTTGGCAATATGGTCTGGTCGTCTTCAAACTCGGCCACTCTGATCGCGATTCCGTTCTTTGTACTTCTTGGCGAAGTCCTCGTGCGCAGCGGCGTTGCAACCAAAACTTACGCTGCATTGGATCGTTGGGTATCTTGGCTACCTGGTGGTTTGGTCCATGCCAACATCGCGACGGCTACGATGTTTTCGGCCACGTCTGGCTCGTCGGTTGCGACAGCCGCGACAGTTGCAACAGTTGCGATGCCCCAAGCGGAAAAGCTGGGCTATGACCCTAAATTATTCTCAGGTGCAATCGCTGCTGGCGGCACTTTGGGCATCATGATTCCGCCATCGATCAATCTGATCGTCTATGGTTTTCTTACACAGTCTTCGATCCCCCAGTTGTTTTTGGCTGGCTTGATACCCGGCCTTACCTTGGCGATCGGCTTTATGGCTATCACTGTGATTATTTGTCTGATCCGACCTGATCTGGGCGGTACGCGCCGTACGTTCCCTTTCCCGCAGATGCTACGTGCTCTCATCGATCTGGTTCCTATCATGATCTTGTTTGGTATGATTGTTGGTTCGATCTACGGGGGTTGGGCTACGCCAACAGAAGCCGCTGCCGTCGGGGTCGCAGGTTCACTGGTCATTGCTTTGGTTTTTGGTGGCGTATCGTGGTCGATGCTCACGCAGAGCCTCACTGGTACAGTTAAAATCACATCCATGATCATGTTGATCGTTATTGGCGCTTCATTCCTCAACTTCACGCTCGCCTCAGCTGGGCTTGGTCGCGAACTGACAGAATTTATGATTGGCCTTGGCTTGACACCACTTAAGACAATCCTTGTGGTTGTCGTGCTCTACATCGTCCTGGGGTTCTTCATCGAAACACTGTCACTCATGGTTGTGACCATACCGATCATCGTCCCGCTCGTCGTGGCCCAAGGGTATGATGTGGTCTGGTTTGGCATTTTGATGATCGTTCTCATCGAAATGGCGCTTATTACACCACCCGTTGGCCTGAACCTCTATGTCGTGCAGGGCGCTCGCAAATCTGGAAGCCTTAATGAGGTTATGCTGGGTGCGCTGCCATACTGTCTGACCATGTTGGTGATGGCCTTCTTACTTATCGCTTTTCCAAGTATTGCTCTCTTCCTACCAAACGCTTTGCAGTAAAAGAACTTCCCTTCAAAATTAATGACTGCGGGCCACATGACGCCCGCAAACAAAGGAGATATGTCTAATGTGGCAGTTTTGGGTAGATCGTGGCGGCACATTTACAGACATCGTGGCCAAGACGCCCGAAGGTGAATTGCAAACGCATAAACTGTTGTCCGAAAATCCAGAAGTTTATCCTGATGCTGCGGTTCATGGCATTCGCGAGCTGCTGGGGCTCGGCCCTGATGACACCATTCCAAGTGGTCAAATCGGTGCCGTGAAGATGGGCACAACGGTTGCGACCAACGCTCTGTTGGAACGCAAGGGCGAACGGACGTTGCTGCTGATCACCCAAGGTATGCGCGATCTGTTACGCATCGGTTACCAGAACCGCCCGCGGTTGTTTGATCTCAATATCGAGCTCCCCGAATTACTCTATGATGATGTGATCGAGATAGAGGAACGGATCGGCGCAGATGGTGAAACCATTACTGCGCTTGATACGACCCATGCCCGCGAAGCGTTGTCGCGCGCATATGGCAAAGGATACCGATCGGTCGCGATTGCGTTGATGCACAGCTATCGGTTCCCGGATCATGAGCAGAAATTGGGGCAGATGGCCGAGCAATCTGGCTTTACCCAAGTCTCCTTGAGCCATGAGTCCAGCCCCCTCATTAAGATTGTATCTCGTGGTGATACGGCGGTCGTCGATGCCTACCTCTCTCCGATCTTAGGGCGCTACGTCAAACAGGTGGCTGATGCATTGGGGACGTCAAAGGGTGGCTGCGAAAGGTTGATGTTCATGCGCTCCAACGGCGGGCTGACTGACGCGACCCTTTTTGAGGGGCGCGATGCCATCCTGTCAGGCCCCGCTGGTGGTGTTGTGGGAATGGTCCGTACGGCGGCTGAACTTGGGTACGATAAGCTGATCGGTTTTGACATGGGGGGCACATCCACGGACGTCTGCCATTACGCGGGTGAATTTGAGCGTAGTTTCGAGACCGAAGTCGCGGGCGTGCGTATGCGTGCGCCGATGATGTCTATTCACACAGTCGCGGCTGGGGGCGGATCAATCCTTTCTTACCGCGACGGTCGTATGCAGGTGGGCCCCGAAAGTGCGGGGGCAAATCCGGGTCCTGCGGCTTATAGGCGTGGCGGCCCACTTACGGTTACCGATTGCAACGTGCTTCTTGGTAAATTGCAACCAGATCTGTTCCCTCCGGTCTTTGGGCCGAATGCAGATCAGCCATTGGACGTAGATACTGTGCGCGCAAAGTTCGAAGTACTAGCCTCCGAGATCGGCGGCGAAATGTCAGTCGAAGAATTGGCCGAAGGTTTCTTGCGCATCGCGGTTGAGAACATGGCAAATGCAATCAAGAAAATCAGTGTGCAACGTGGTTATGATGTCACCAAATACACCATGAATTGCTTTGGTGGTGCGGGCGGACAGCACGCGTGTTTGGTGGCTGATGCGCTTGGGATGGAAAGCGTCTTTATCCATCCGTTTGCGGGCGTCTTATCTGCCTTTGGTATGGGATTGGCCGACGTGCGCGCAATGCGCGAACACCAGTTTGGGTTGGGTTTTGATAAAATCAATGACGCCGAGGTTGTCCTAGAACGATTGATAGCGGCAGCCGAGGCCGAAGTCATCGGTCAGGGTATCCCACCGGCACAGATCACAACCGTTACGATGGCGCATATTCGCCCTGACGGCGCACAGCAAACACTTGAAGTGCCGTTTGAGACGATGAACAAAATGACAAAGGCGTTTGAGACTGCACATCTGCAAAGGTTCGGCTTCGTTCCGGAAAACGCGACATTATTAATTGAGGTTCTGACTGCCGAAGCGATCGGTGCGACGGGTGAAACTGTAACCCTGCAAGATACGGGCAAGACGTCGTCACCTCCCAAGCGCTCTCAGATGTGGTCAAACGGTAAGGTGCGCGATGTGCCGGTGATCGACCGGACAACGATGTGTATCGGGGAAATCGTTCAGGGCCCGGCAATTGTCACAGAACCCACAGGCACCAACATCCTTGAACAGGATTGGGAGGCAGAATGTGTAAGTGGAGGAAACCTCATGCTACGGAGGACGACTGCGGTTGCTCGCCAAGAGGCCATTGGCACTAAGGCCGATCCTGTCATGCTTGAAGTTTTCAACAACCTCTTCATGTCCATCGCTGATCAGATGGGGGCGACGCTTGCCAACACTGCTTATTCGGTCAACATCAAGGAGCGCTATGACTTCTCTTGTGCAATCTTTGATGAAGCGGGCGATCTGGTCGCCAACGCGCCGCATGTGCCTGTTCATTTAGGCAGCATGAGCGAAAGCGTGCGGGTCATCTTGCGTCAAAACGCGGGCAAGATCCGCCCTGGCGACGTGTACATGATGAACAATCCTTTCAACGGTGGCACACATTTGCCTGATGTGACGGTCATCACACCTGTATTCGATGATGCTGGGACACGGATCATTTACACCGTCGCCAGTCGTGGGCATCACGCTGACATTGGCGGCAAGACGCCCGGATCAGCGCCACCAGATAGCCGCGTCATCGAAGAAGAAGGCGTTCTGATCGATAATTTCTTGTTGGTACAGCAAGGCCAGCTGCGTGATGCACAAACGCGCGAATTGCTCGCCTCTGGCCTATACCCTTGCCGCAATATCAACCAGAACATGGCTGACTTGTCCGCCCAGATTGCCGCCAATGCAACGGGTGCAGGTGAGTTGACGAAGATCACTCAGCAGTTCGGGTTAGAAACCGTTCACGCCTACATGACCCACGTCCAGGACAATGCCGAGGAAAGTGTACGCCGTGTGCTTGATGTGCTGCGCGATTGCGAATTCACCTATCCGCTCGATAGTGGCGATCAGATCAAAGTGGCGATCACGGTCGATAAATCTGCACGGCAAGCGACCATCGACTTTACCGGAACCTCTGGGCAGAATGAGTTCAATTACAACGCGCCGATGGCGATCTGCCGCGCAGTTGTTTTGTATGTGTTCCGCACATTGGTCGGTAGTGACATCCCAATGAACGAGGGGTGCCTTAAACCTCTCAATCTCGTTGTCCCTGAGGGCAGTATGATCAACCCCAACGCGCCTGCCGCTGTAATCTCGGGCAATACCGAGGTCAGCCAGGCCATCGCTGACACGTTGTACGGGGCGCTTGGCGTCATTGCTGGTAGCCAAGGCACGATGAACAACTTTGTCTATGGCAACGATGTGCATCAAAACTACGAAACCATTTGTGGTGGTACTGGAGCTGGCGATGGGTTTCACGGCACAAGTGCGGTTCATAGCCACATGACCAATACACGCATGACGGACCCCGAAGTTTTGGAGACACGGTTTCCTGTGCGGGTTGATGAGTTTTCGATCCGGCATGGCTCCGGTGGCCTGGGCAAATACGTTGGCGGGAACGGGATTGTCCGTCGGTTGCGCTTTCTTGAGCCAATGACGGTGACAGTTCTGTCTTCACATCGCAAAGTCGCGCCGCACGGCGCTGCAGGTGGTGGAGAGGCCTCCGTCGGTGAAAACAGCGTCGAAAGAGCAGATGGGCATCTAAATGAACTGAAAGGCAACGACGAGGTGCAACTCACGGTCGGCGACGTGTTTGTGATGAAAACACCCGGCGGCGGTGGTTATGGAAAGGCCGCGAAATGAACAATTCATTTTTGGAGAATGTCGATGACATGTTTATCGCCGCTGCTGAACATATCGACCTCCCCGAAGGTTTGGCCGATAAGATCAGATTTTGTAATGCGACATACGTCATCCGCTTTGGTGTACGGCTACGGGGCAAAATGTTCACCTTTAGAGAGCGGCGGGCCACACATTCGATCCATCATTCCCCTGCGAAGGGTGGCATTCGGTTTGCACCAAATGTGAATCAGGATGAAGTCGAAGCGCTTGCTGCCTTGATGAGTTACAAATGTGCGTTGGTCGGCTTGCCGTTTGGCGGATCAAAAGGAGCTTTGCAAATTGATCCTTCCGAATGGGAACCACACGAGCTCGAGAAGATAACCAGACGGTTTGCCCAAGAGTTGATGCGTCACGGATTTCTGTCACCTGCCAGCAATGTGCCCGCACCAGATATGGGTACAAACGAACAGACAATGATGTGGATCGCTGACGAGTATCGGCGGCATAAACACGAAGACATCAATGGTTCCGCCTGTGTTACAGGCAAGCCATTGGACGGGGACGGCATCGAGGGCCGAACAGAAGCAACAGGACGCGGTGTGCAATACGCGATACAAGCCCTGTTTGCCTCAGAAGCTGAATTGAATGGCACGGGTTTTGCGGTCGATTCACTTTCCGGTAAACGTGTGGTTATTCAAGGGTTCGGCAACGTCGGCTATCACGTCGCCAAATTCCTGAGTGAAGAAGACGGCTGTCTCATTACCAGCGTTATTGAACGCGACGGCGTCATCCGAAACGAGGCCGGTCTCGACATCGAAGGATTGAAGGAACACTTTGCCACCAACAGAAAACTTGATAGATTTGCAGGTGGTGCGTTCTCAACTCATAACGATAATGCGCTGGAAGATGACTGTGATATTCTTATTCCAGCAGCACTTGAAGGTGTTTTGCACGAACGAAACGCGTCAAAGATCAAAGCCAAAATTATTGTAGAAGCTGCCAACGGCCCAACAACGAGCGCTGCTGATGCAATCCTCAAAAGGGAGGGCGTGGTGGTGATCCCAGATATGTACGCGAACGCCGGTGGCGTGATTGTCAGCTATTTCGAGTGGGTCAAAAACCTGACACACATCCCATTTGGCCTAATGGAACGCCGCTATGAGGCCACTGGCCACTGCAGATTGGCGCAATCGCTTGAAACTATGACTGGAAAAGCGTTTCCCTTGAGTGACGACAAGGCCTTTACAGACGGCCCACAGGAAATTGATCTTGTCCGGTCTGGCCTAGCAGAAATGATGTCTACTGCGTTTCAGGCCATCTCACAAACCAAAGCCGAAGGTGGAAGTGATCAGTCGCTGAGGGATGCGGCTTATCAAATCGCGATCAAGCGAATAGCGGCTTCCTATCAAGCCATTGGGATATGATTGCATGATATGGAGAGAGGTCGGTAAATCGGTGAATGCAAAATGTGTCATTTGCATCTGTAGTTTAAGTTGTTCAACTGAGGGTATTTCTAATAACCGCTTGCGCAACATTTGGAGGGGAGGAATTGATGAAGTTTTTTATTGGCGCTACACAGATTGAGACCGCTATTGGACATCTTGTTGTAGCTGGTTGGACAGGGCGCGATCATTCGACGGTACAACACCACATTGATGAACTTGCCAAAATTGGTGTCGCCCCGCCGTCTAAGACCCCGCTCTATTATCAAGTGTCTAGTTCATTGTTAACGCAGGCTGGCTCCGTTCAGGTCCTAGGGAGCGAAACGTCTGGTGAAGCAGAACCATTTTTGGTCAATCACGGCGGCAAGTTGTGGCTAGGATTGGCATCTGACCATACTGATCGAGAGCTCGAAACCACGTCAGTCGCTGCGTCAAAGCAAGCCTGCGTCAAGGTTTGCGCGACTGAATTGTGGGACTTCAACCATGTGCGTGATCATATCGATCAAATGAAGCTACGCTCATGGATAAAAGAGGGCGGTGACTGGGTGCTGTATCAGGATGGTAGCCTGATACAAATCCTGACGCTCTCAATGCTCTGCGCACAAATCGAAAACATCGATCAATCGGCTATGTTGTGCGGAACAATTCCAGCTATTGGGGGTGTTCGCCCGGCAGCTGTGTTTCGTGCCGAGCTTTATGATCCCGTTTTAGACCAGAGTATTGAGCTTCAGTATGAAGCTATTTGGTTAAAAAATATACGATGAAATCCAGTCATTCGTTGCGATGGTCGAAGGGAAAGTCTGAAACGCCTTGAAGCCAGGATAGTCAGCACTACGCTGCTCTTGTTTACTCGCGAAAGCGGCCATCGGGTTGTTACCGGCGAACGGCAGCAAAG
>Ga0206131_10007032_pt1 | contig 11361 bp, 8 predicted proteins | sample Helgoland_Spring_FD_148636 | JGI IMG/M metagenome (GOLD analysis project Ga0206131, IMG submission 148636) | Pelagic subsurface seawater microbial communities from Kabeltonne, Helgoland, North Sea - Helgoland_Spring_Bloom_20160517_1 | ecosystem: Environmental > Aquatic > Marine > Epipelagic ... | reverse complement strand
GATTTACTTTAGAAACTTTATTTGGAATTGGCAGAAACTTGTTATTTGACGAAGAATCAGATTCTGGAGACAGATCTGCTGCTAGCGCAAGATTAAATATTTCTATTGGTAAAAGATTTTAAAAAAATAGTTTAATAAACTATATTTGGCAATTATGAATTTAATTCGTCTTTGTTGTTTATTACTTTTCACTCAAATTTATTCTCAAGATATTAGAATAAATGAATTAGTTGCTTCTAATTCTATATTTCAAGACGAAGACGGTGATACTCCAGATTGGATCGAATTATATAATTATGGAAGCTCACCTGTTTCATTAATAAATTGGAGTATTTCCGATGAAGAGGATGATAACAATCCTTGGGTTTTTCCAGGGATTATCTTGAACGAAGATGAATATATGTTACTTTGGGCTTCAAATAAAGATAGAGGCCAACTAACTTACCCAAGAACTTTAATAACTGAAGGTGAATTATTTAAATATATTACACCAACATCTTCTGTTTCTAGTAATTGGACTAGTGTTAATTATAATGATAACTCATGGTCTGAAGGATTCTCAGGTTTTGGTTATAGTGATGGTGATGATAACACATATATTCCATATGGATCTCTTTCAGTATTTTTAAGAAAAGATTTTTCAATTTCAAATATTAACAATATTGTTAGTTTAATTCTTGATATTGATTATGACGATGGTTTTGTTGCATATATTAACGGTTTTGAGGTTGCAAGAGCAAATATAAATGGTTCTCCGCCTGCTTACAATGCTACCACAAATACAGATCATGAAGCTCAGATTTACTCTGGAGGATACCCGGAGAGATTTGTTATTAATAATATTGATGATATTTTGATTGAGGGTATGAATATATTAAGTATTCAAGCTCATAATGTTTCAGACACCTCATCTGATTTATCCATTATTCCTTTTTTAACAGCATTATTTGCAACTGATACAGATGAAGGTGTAGTTCCACCTGATGTTCTTCAGTTTGCACCTGAAAACACATCTTTACATACGGACTTTAAAATTTCATCATATGGAGAGACAATTTATTTGAGAGATAATTCTGGAGGTTTGGTCGATTCATTAAGTTTTGAAAACTTACAGTCTGATGTTTCTATTGGTGTTTCAACAAATTCAACGGACATTGTCTACTTTCAAACGACCACTCCAAATGATGAAAATGATAATAGTGAATCAGCACGTATTGTTTCATCTGTAGTTCAGTTTTCTGATGATGGTGGTGCTTTAAATAATACTATTAATTTATCTTTAAGTGGTAATGAAGATGGAGAGTATATACGATATACCTTAGACTCTAGTGAACCAGACTACACCTCTATTTTTTATGATAGTCCTATACCAATTAATTCTACTACAGTAGTTAGAGCTAAAATATTTAAGAATAATTATATTCCTGGTTATTCAGATACAAGATCATTTTTTTATAACATTAATCACGATATACCATTTGTTTCCATTGTTTCAGATCCTTATAATTTGTTTGATAACGATTACGGTATTTATGAATTAGGAGACGATGCAAATGATGGATTTCCTTACTTTGGTGCAAATTTTTGGGAAGATTGGGAGAGACCAGCTCATTTTTCATTGTTTAATACTGATGGAGAATTAGAAATTGAATTTAATGCAGGAATAAAAATATTTGGTGGCTACAGTAGAGGTAATGCTCAAAAATCTTTTGCTTTTTTTGCTAGAGGCCAATATGGTTTATCTGAATTTGATTACCCATTTTTTTCTGAACTAAATTATTCTAAATTTCAATCTTTTACATTAAGAAACTCAGGAAATGATTGGCTAAAAAGTCAAATAAAAGATGCTGCTGTTACTAGCCTTATGGCTGGTACTGACCTAGAGTATCAAAGTCACAAGTCAGTAGCCTCATATGTTAACGGAGATTATTGGGGGATATACAAAATTAGAGAAAAGGTAAATGAGCATTTTATTGCTTCGAAAGCAAATATACCTAGTGACGGTATAGATTTATTAACTAATAATTCTGAGGTAGTTCATGGAACTAATCAAGATTACCTTAACTTAATAGATTTTATCACTAACAATAATTTAGCTATACCTAGCAATTATGAGTATGTTAAAACTCAAGTTGATATCGATAATTTTATTATTTATAATGTAATCCAAATTTACGGAGATAACCAGGACTGGCCAGGGAATAATATTAAATATTGGAAAACTGATGGTGGTAAATGGAGGTGGATTTTATACGATACAGATTTTTCTTTTTCTGGTCAATGGTGGGCTTGGGATGTGAATAACCATTACTTGATAAATACTTTAAATTTTGTTCTTTCTGGTTCTCAAACAAATTGGGCTAGTGCACCTTGGGCAACTTTTATGCTCAGAAATTTAATTAAAAATACTGAGTTTAGACATAAGTTTGTTAACAGATACGCTGATGAGATAAACACTCGATTTTTATCTTCTGATGTTGTACAGCATTTTAATGATATTTATGACGTAATTCTTGATGAGATTCCTGATCACATGGAGAGATGGAATAGTACTGATAACCCATATTATTTTGTTGAACATATGATTAATTTTGCTGTAAATAGACCAGATTATGCGAAAGAGCACATATTAATTGAACTAGACCTTCCAAATTATCATAAGGTTTCACTTGAGAATTCTACACCTGAATTTGGTTTTATTAGAGTAAATAATAATTTGAAAATTCAAGAACTAGCCTGGAATGGAGATTATTTTGAAGAAGTTCCAATAACTTTAAAAGCTGTTCCTGAATTTGGTTATGCATTTTCTCACTGGAGTGGTGCAAATAATTCAACAGATGAAGAAATTACTTTAGATGTTAATAATGATAAATTTCTTGAGGCACATTTTGTTGAAGATCAAACTCCAACAGATTTAAATATTGTTATTAATGAGATTAATTATAAATCTTCTGATGATTTTAATTCCAATGATTGGGTAGAATTATACAATCCAAATTCTTATGAAGTCGATATTTCTAATTGGATTTTTAGTGACGATAATGATGCAAATGTTTACGAGTTTCCGGAAAATACAATAATTCAACAAGAATCATATTTAGTTGTTGTAAAAGATATTGATGACTTTTCAGATTCATATGCTGAAATTTCAAATTATATTGGAGAATTTGATTTTGGATTATCTTCATCTTCTGATGCTGTAAGGTTATATAATTCTGAAATGGTTATTCAAGATGAAGTTTATTATACATCCTCTTTCCCTTGGCCAAACCTAGGAAATGGAGATGGCTATACATTAGAGTTAATATCTCCATCTTTAGATAACAGTTTGCCAGAAAATTGGACTAATTTTAATGAATTAGGAAGTCCAAATGAAGTCAATTCACCAACTGCTAACATAAATAGCATTGAACAAACTAGCTCAGTCTTGTGGCCTAATCCTGTTGAAAATACCCTAAATATTACGCTAAATATTAAATATTTAGATAATTACACCATTGAGTTATATGATTTAAAAGGAGTGAATCTAAAGGAAATTTTTAGAGGAACTCTTGATTTAGGCGATAGTAATATATTTTATAGCACAGATAATTTATCATCTGGTGTTTATTTGATAAAAATCAGTTCAGATAGTGGAAATAATAAAATGATGAAATTTATAAAGAAATAATCTTAGCTATAAAGATCTTTTAAAAGATACGGTTTTTCGTTATAAATTTTTATTATTAGCTCTCCAAAAAGCGTATTGGCCCATGCAAACCACGACCTGTTGTAATTTGATTGATCGTCTTTATGAAAAGCCTCATGCATAAACCCAGTTTCATTGTGAGTACTTAATAACATTTTTAGACATTTTTTTATTTCCTCATCATTTGTAGAAGTCATTGCTCTTAAAATTATACCCATAGGCCATATTTTATCTTTTCCTGTATGAGGACTTGCTTGTCCTTCAGCTTCACTTCCTTTGAGAAAATATGGATTGTTCTCGCTGATTAAAAATTTTCTTGTATTTGTATAAATAGGACTATTTTTAAATTCTTCATCTAAATAAGCAAGTGACATTAATGATGGTACATTAGCATCATCCATGAATAGTTTGTTGCCAAAACCATCAACTTCATATGCATATATTTTTCCAAAATTCAAATGTTCTTGTACTGCATATTTTTTTACTGCATTTTCGATTTCATTTGCAAAATTTTCACATTCTTTGGATAAATTTAAATCAAATCCTTGTTCTTTGTAAATTGAAGCAACTTGCCTTAAGGAAATCATGGCAAAAATATTTGAAGGTATTAAAAAACCAAATAATGTTGCGTCATCAGAAGGTCTAAACATTGAAGCAATTAATCCAACAGGCTTTAAAGGTCTACCAGTACCATTAAAGACTGGAGCATCAATCATTTGATTTCCATTTCTTAAAAATCTATAGGGGGAATCTCCATTTTTTCTTTGTTCTACTTTAAATGTTTTAATTATAATTTCAATAGATTTTTTCCATTCTTTATCAAATATTGAATTATCATTAGTTAATTTATAATATTCATTTGCTAATCTTATTGCATAGCATAAAGAATCTATTTCCCATTTTCTTTCATGTACACCAGGAATTGGATTTGGAATATCACCATTGTACTGAGATACTTTGCTTAAATCTTTATAAAATGCATTAGCGTAAGGATCTGTAAGTATACATTTAACTTGTCTATTTATTAATCCCTTTACTAATTTTTTCAACTTTACATCTTGATTAATTAGAGGTAAGTATGGCCATACTTGTGCTGTAGAATCTCTAAGCCACATTGCGTCAATATCTCCTGTTATAATAAATGTATCTGGTTTTTTATCAATTATTTCATAATCGACTGTTGTATCCAGAGTATTGGGATAACAATTTTCAAACATCCAGGCGAGTTGTGGATCTGAGATCTCTTTTTTTAGTTTTTGAATTAACTTATCAACTGAGCTACTTCTAAAAGTTCTGTTTTTTGGAATTGGTCTATTAGTTAAGAAAACATTTTCTCCGTTAAAATATTTATTACCAAATATATTTGTTGAGTAAGCACCAGCTAAAGCTAGCCCAGTATTTAAAATAAAGTTTCTTCTTTTCATGAATGTTTGATTTAAGTAAATTTAAATAAAACTTAAATAAAACTTAAATAATAACTAAGATTTACTTTTTGTTGTAAATTGTGTTTTAAAATTTTTATTATGAATACAAATATTACCCTTTTAATAACTAGGATTGTATTTTCATTGTCTATGATGACTCATGGATATCCTAAACTTCTAAATTTATTTTCAGACAACCCAAGTTTTGGAAACCCAATTGGTATTGGAGAGATTCCAACATTAATAATTGCAGTTTTAGCAGAATTTATAGCCCCAATTTTCATTATTATTGGTTATAGAACTAAAATATTTACATTATTACCTATAGTTACTATGGTAATAGCTGCATTTGTTGTTCATTTAGATGATCCTTTTAAAAGAAAAGAACTTGCATTATTATATTTAGTAGGTTTTCTTATTATTTTTCTAATGGGACCAGGGAAGTATTCGGTCAATAAAAAATAAACACTATAGCGTTTTCGCTATTTTATATTTATATTTTAAGAGTAACACGATTTCATTGTTATATTTTTAATAATTAGGTTTAATTATTAAAATTTATTGAATAATTCTTAAATTTTTTTTGAAAGACCTAATTATATTTAAATTTATAAAAATTATATTGGCATCATATTTGCTCATTACAACTAAAATTCACATTATGAAATATATATATACTCTACTATTATCATTTTTATTTATCGGTTGTTCTGATAATTCAGAGCCTTTGGATCAATTTGCTGAACTTTCTGACTCGGAACTAATTGAATTAATTAAATCTGCGGAAGATAAACAAGAGATTTCAATTAATGAGATGCCTGATATTTCTCAATCATTTATTTCTGAAACTTTTAATTTTGCAATAGTTCAATCTGTTTTTCATGCTCCAAATCTTGGTTATGAGGTAACAATGAGTAGAGGTGGTACTACCAGAACACTTATGTCATTATCATCTCTTATTAACGTTTATTTTAATAATGACGGTGAATTTTTGTCTAATGATTTTGATAATGAATATGATGAATGGGATCAGAATATGTGTTTTGATGTAGAATTTCCTATTTCTGTAAATTTATCTGATGGTAGTGTTGTGACTATTTCAAATGAAGAGGAACTCTATGAAGGGATTGAAGAATATTATGAAATGGGAGAAGAAGATAATTTACCCGAAATTAATTTTCCAATAAATATTATTTTTTATTATGAAAATGAAAATGGTGTTGAATCTGAAGATTTAGTTGAAATTGGTGATTACGAGGAATTAGAGATGTATTTTGAAATGTGTGAAGATGATGAGGATATTAATGATGATGAAGAAAATTGGTCTGAATTTAATTGTGTTGATTTTGTGTATCCAGTTACAATAGAAAGTCCAGAAGGAGAGAATATCTCATTTGAAAATGAAGATTCATTAAATAACTATATTGAGAGTTGGTATAACATGAACAATAATGAAGAATTTGAATTAGTATTTGTATTTCCATTATCTATTGAATATTTCTCTGAAACAACTGATCAATTACAGACAATTATAATTAATTCAGAAGAAGAACTTGGAGAATTTATTGAAGAATACTGCTTAGACGATCAAGATAACGATGGTGAAGATGATGATGGTGGTGATACTGATGATGGCAATGACGAAGATCTTTTTTCTGATTATTCGTGTGGTGAAGTAGTATTTCCAATTTCAATTGAAGATCCTAATGGAGTTGTATTTAATAGTGATAATGAAGAATCATTATTAGAATATATAGAACAGTGGTTTGTAGATAATGATTGTAATAATGTTGATTGTGATGAAGACTTTGAGGTTGTTTATCCAATTACACTAGTATTCGAAACTGAAAATACGGTAATATCAACAACTATAGAATCTGAAGAAATGCTTGAAGAAATGAACGAGCAATATTGCAGTGACTAAATTTTAAAACTTTAGATGCCTAACAGTATCTTCATTGTTGATTATCTGTTTTAACGACTCTACACCTAATTTAAGATGCTTTTTATCAAATAAAGCAGAATTTACATCATCATTTGCCTGTGTTTTTATTCCATCTGGAATCATTGGTTGATCAGTCACAAGCAGTAATGCTCCGATAGGAATTCTATTATGAAAGCCAACTGTAAAGAGTGTTGCTGTCTCCATATCTATTGAGTATGCTCTTACTTTTTTTAGATAATTTTTAAACTTATTATCAAACTCCCAGACTCTTCTATTTGTTGTGAAAACGGTTCCTGTCCAGTAATCAATTTTTTGATATTTTAATGCCGAAGAAATTGCTCTTTGTAATGAGAATGATGGCATTGCAGGCACCTCTATTGGAAAGTAATCATTAGAAGTACCTTCCCCTCTAATAGCACCAATTGGTAGTACAAAATCTCCAATTTGAATTCTCTTTTTTAATCCACCACATTTTCCTAAAAAGAGTACTGCTTTTGGTTTTATAGAAACTAATAAGTCCATAACTGTAGCAGCATTAGGACTACCCATTCCAAAATTTATAATAGTTATATTTTCGTGAGTTGATGAGGGCATATTTTTATCTTCACCATCAACAGAAACTTTGTTTATTTTTGCAAATTCATCTACATATTTCTGAAAATTTGTAAGTAATATAAATTCACCAAACTCATCTAATTCTAATCCTGTGTATCTAGGTAGCCAATCTTTTACTATTTCTTTTTTTGTTTTCATACTACAAAACTAACAAATTAAAATTGGCATCATGTGATTATTTAATTTTAACTATATCGATTTAGTTATTTTTTATGTTTATGATATGTAATTCGTGAAATCAATAAGAAAATTTTGGTATTCTGGTTGATTTAATGATAAATATTTAATTTATCAATATCTATTTAAAGTAATTTGAATAATTAGTTAAATTTAAATCTAATATCTTGTCTATATTTACAACTAAAAAATACAAAATATGAGATTGTTTTTATTTATTATATTTTTCTCTACATTCCAATTATTCAGTCAAGTAGTCACAGTTGAAGAAAGAAAAATATTTCTCGATGGTGAGGAATATAGAATTAACGGTATTTGTTATGCACGTGGTGAAGGAAATGGTGAAACATCTGGTTTCTCTTACGTTGATGATATTCCCTTACTAGTTGAAGCTAACGTAAATACGATTAGAACATATTCAATGATTACAAATGTTGCTGAATTAAATGCATTTGCAGAGGCAGGTATTAAAATAATTATGCATTTAAATGAAAATAGTTATACATGGTATGTTAATCAATATAAAGATCATCCAGCTATTTTAATGTGGGAATTTGGTAATGAATTTAATTATCATCCCGAATGGTTTGGAGGTAATATTGATAACTGGTACAGTCTGTTAGAAACAGCTGCTGCAAATGTTAAGACTATAGATCCAAATCATCCAGTTAGTACAGGCAATGGAGAAGTTCCTTCTTTAGATGTAATTAATAGTTGTCCTAGTGTTGATGTTTGGGGTATGAATATCTATAGATTTTTAAATACAACGAGCGCTATAACTGATTTAGCTAGTTATTCTGATAAAGCTATGTATATTTCTGAATCTGGAGCTGATAGTTTTAATAACAATCAACAATCAGAAAATCAATCTCAGCAAGCTCTAGCCACGGAACAAATCTTAAATTCAGTTTTAAGCTATTCTGATTTATGCGCAGGAATTACTTTATTTGAATTTTGTGATGAGTGGTGGAAAGCTGGTGATCCAAATTCGCATGATCCAGGTGGTTTTCCTATTAGTGTTGCTTATGATAACTTTGCAAATGAAGAATATTGGGGTATAGTCAATAGAGATAGAACCAAAAAAGAATCTTTTTATGTTGTTCAAGAAATTTATGGAAATCAAGGAGGAAATGGTACTAATGAAGATTTAATTACTTTTTTAGAGTCTGGAACTTGGAGATTGCAAACTGAAGTTGATGGTTATAGAGGAGTAGGTCCTGGAGGTTCTTTCAGTGCAGAGTGGTGGAATTCTACTGCAAATGAGGATAATACTTCATACGGGCTATATGATGATAGATTTAATTTTTATGGAACTAGTATTTCAGGACAAAGTATAATGGAAGTTGACACTGGTTCTGATGGTTCAATAATGGGTAAAAAACCTGAAATTGATGCTGCCTTTGATCCAGGTAATAATAATAGTTATCCAGCTGATAACGAGTTTAACGAATATTATAATTATCCAAAATCTGATTATTCGGATAGTTTTGTCTTAAGTGATGAAGGGGCAAGTACAGAAACAATTACATTTAGTAGTAATGGAGGTTTAGGTTTTTACACTGCATTAAATAATCAACAATATCAAGTTTTAGAGAGAACAGAAACTTCTATGTATCTAAGAAACGTTGGATCTGAAGGAAATTCATGGTATGGAAAATTTACAACAGATGTTTTATCTAATCCTAATTTTGATCAATTACAGTTGAGAATTTACCCAAATCCTACAAACTCAGAGCTAGTAACAATTCAATCTTCTGTTAGTGGAGAAAAGCATATCAAATTATTTGATATTAATGGAAGATTAGTTTTAAATAAAAAATTAAATTCAGATTATTTAAATATTGGCTCTATAGAATCAGGGATGTATTTTGTGCAATTAACTGTTGAAGGTAAAATTTCCAATTCAAAATTAATTATTAAATAAGCCTTTTTATTTTTGTACATATTTATGTTTCACTTTGACACGTGAATTAAAAAACTATTTTTACTTACCTTAAGCCCAAAATTATTTAATTATGAAAAATTTAATCTTATTAACTCTTTTTATTTTGACTCTATTAAGTTGTGAAAAAGATTCAGAGGACATTCCATTACCAGCTTATACCGTTGAAGGTAAATGGCTATGGTCCCCAGACCCTGATGATAGAACTTATGTAAATACAATGTTTGAATTCGTAGACGGTAATGTGTACACATCTTATGCAGCAAACTGTGGCTGGGAGGATAACTATTGTACTGATGCAGATTTTAATGCATTAGATGCTACAGATAGAATTCCAGGTGTTGACACATACACATTTGATGGAGATACTTTAACATGGGGTGAATTCCCACGTGCAGTTTCATTTGAATGCGATGGCGGTATAATGATAAATGAAAATAGTTATAAACTTTGGAAATTAAATTCTGACTGTGAATAGTAATATTATTTAGTGTGTTTTAAAAATTAACTTTTTAAAATCTTAATATCTGCTATCAATCTTAAAATTTCATTTTCGTCAGTTCCATCGTAAATACCACGTATTTGCTTTTTAGTATCGATTAAAATAAAATTAGGTGTATGTATAAAGTCTTGAATACCTCCATCTCCTTGTTCAACTACAGCAAAATAACTTTTCCTTGCCAGCTCGTAAATGTGTTTTTTAGGTCCTGTTGTAATATTCCATTTTGAGTCATTTACCCCTTTATCGATTGCATATTGTTTAAGAACCTCTACATTATCAATTTCAGGCGTTACAGACATTGATAATAGCATTATTTCATCATTTTTAATAAACTCATTTTGAATTTTAACCATATTATTAGTCATAATAGGACAAATAGTAGGGCAGCTTGTAAAAAAAAAGTCAACTACATAAATTTTATTTTCATAATCTTTACTGGTTATATTAACACCATTTTGATTAATTAAACTGAATTCCGCTACTGTATGATTTTCACTTACATTTCTAACACTTTTGTCTACTAATTTGGCTTTAAAATCAACAGGATTATAAACTGGAAGTTGCTTTTTTTGTTGGTTAATACAAGAAAAGAAAAAAATAATAATTAAAAATAAACCAAAATTAACACGAATCTTAAACATTTTTAGAATTTGAATTATTAGCTAAAAAATCTTTTGCCTCTGATAGTTCTGGGCGTGAGCTGTTTACATCCTCACTTACTTTAATTAATTTTTCGAAATAGTAAGCTGCTAACTTATTATTATCTAGCTTTTGAGCTGCTTTAGCTGCTCCATAAAGACCATTAAATCTAAATGGACGACCCTTCAAATTCAATTCATACGATTTAAGAGCTTCTTTATGTTTACCTGTTAACATATAAAGATCAGCTAACAACTCTTCCGCGGGGATTATCTCGCCTGGTGTAACAGCTGCTTTGGTAGTTTCACTTTCAAGTTTTGATGCTAATTTCATGTATTCAATAGCTTTTTCAGTATTTCCTTTTGAATATTCAATCCATCCTCTAATAGACTCTATTTGAATTGTAACTTGGCCAGATTCATAACTATT
>Ga0206131_10007031_pt1 | contig 11362 bp, 8 predicted proteins | sample Helgoland_Spring_FD_148636 | JGI IMG/M metagenome (GOLD analysis project Ga0206131, IMG submission 148636) | Pelagic subsurface seawater microbial communities from Kabeltonne, Helgoland, North Sea - Helgoland_Spring_Bloom_20160517_1 | ecosystem: Environmental > Aquatic > Marine > Epipelagic ... | reverse complement strand
TTCTTGATAAATGTAATTGATTGAGATATTTCCTGGTTTTTAATCTATTTTTTAGTTGATGATGGAATGCAATTTTCCCAAATGGATTAAAATTATTATGCTTATTTAAGGAATGAATTAATATTTCTAAGGGTTCAGTATAATCATCTTCACCAAGCTTGCCATTCAAACCTCTAAGCATTGATTTAATAGTAAATTGTTTCATTGATATTGATTACTCCCTCTAATTATAAAATAACCTTTTATAATCTAAATGCTAAATTTAAATGATTAATATTTTTAACCTTTTTCTCCTAATGCATAAGAATTAATCTCATTCAACCAGGTCATACTTAAATCATGATCAAATTGATCCCATCGAAAACTTAATTTACCAATTGCTTGTTCTTGAATTTCTGATGGCTCTCCCTGAGATACCCATACACAAATTGCAATAGCAAAGGCATGAAGTTCTGGATGAGTTATCTTGTCAGCAGCACAGTGAAAAGCTTCCCACAACTCTGAAAGTTGAACCTTTGTTAAAGAAGATAATTTATTAGCTCGATAATTTCTTAATAATTCATTATCTGTTTCAATCCAATCATCAGCTGGAGAGCTACCGTCATTTACTAAACCCTCACTAATTTTAGAAACTACAGCTAAAGTGATCTTCATTGTATTGATAAGCAGCATATTTTCTCTTTCATCAAAACCACCATCTAAAATTCCATAGATAATTGCAAGAAACCATATGGCTGCAACTGAATTTTCTCTAATTTCAAAATCAGGTTTTAATTTTCTAAAATCGAATTCTTGGTCAATTTCATTAGAATACTCAGATATATTTAAAGAAAATTTACTGTAATCAACATAGTCTGATTCTTGATCAAGAAGACCCCAATAGGTTTTAATTTTTTCAACATTAAAACATTCTAGTAAATTTTGTTTTATTCTTTCACTTTCAAAAGGACTTTCTATGCCGAGCATCTCATTAAAGCTCAGTGATAGCTGATTTGCATCCCAGATCATTTTGGAATCTTGAATTAAGGATATGATCATTTGCTTATCTTTTAGTTCATGAATCTTGTCGAAACAGCTTTTAAAATACTTGGAGTAATTAACATAACTCTGATACATATCAACTAAAGCAGTTTCTGTAATTTTATTTTTCGTTAGAAATTTTTTAATTTTAGTTATATCTTTATAATCATCGAGAAGTTCAGACAAAGGGCTGCTTATGATGTGCATATAATGCTCAAGAGGCTCTAAATATAAGTTAGTGTTCTTAATCTCTATATTTATTGGAAATAGGTCATACTCAGTAAAAATATTGTGTAATTCTATGAGTTCTGGGCATCGCTCATATTTGTTTGTTAATTCATCAGCAATATTTCTAAAAACCTCTCTTCTTATTTCTCTTAATTGAAATGGAAGAATATTATTAGCAGTTTTGAATTCATTAATAATTTCAATCGTTTTACTTGAATCAACCTCTTCAATAAGCTCATCAGACATAAATCTTACAGCCAGGCTGTCGCTAAGCATAGAGTCATGTAAGTCAGTTAATGGATTATCATCAAACTCACTCATCATTCCAATATAGACACACTTAGTAATTGAGATAATGTTATTTTTCTTTTCCATAATATTGAATACTTCTTCTTACTATAAGATACTCTTAATTTAATTAACCCTCAATTAGAATCTATGAATATACTTTTTCTTTGCGTTGCTAATTCAGCTAGAAGTCAGATGGCAGAAGGGCTTGCAAAGTCCATGCTTGGCACCGAACATAATATACAAAGTGCAGGCTCAATTCCTTCTGGTGAGGTACATCCAAATGCAGTCATAGCAATGGATGATATTGGAATAGATATTCGAGATCAGTATTCAAAATCCATTGACGATCTGGACAAAGACTTCTTAAATAGCTTAGATTTTGCAATTACTTTGTGTGCAGAAGAGGTCTGCCCAATACTGCCAAGCAAGGCTGAAAATCTTCATTGGATTAATGAGGATCCTGCAAACTCATCTTACAACAACGCACAACTTAGAACGTCTTTTGCAAAAACTAGAGAAAATTTGTATAAGTTACTAAAAAAATTTATTATTGAGAATGTATAAAATAAAAATTTTATGGAATTAACAAGAAGGCAATTTATTATAACAGGAAGCTCTTTAACAGCAGCTTTAGCGTTTTCAGCTAGTCTCATCCCATCAAATCAAAATCTTAGAAAAGATTTTAATGATTTCAAAGATTATACTTACGAGCAAATAGAACAACTAGATAATTATGTTGTGGCCTCTATATTGCCCTCTTTAATGTCAATGCTTTTTTTGGCGTATACGCTTGAGATGTTCTCTCTTTTCTCTTCTTTACTGATTATTTTACTTTCATTGGTCTTGGTAATATAAATCTTCAATGAACTTATCACTAAAGAATTCTAGAAGGAATAATATATAGTGCAAGATAATAAATCATATCCAGATTATTCAAAGTCTATTCTAATGGGAGATTATGAACCCATTCTAAAATCAATACTCAGGCAAATTTTTAGAGGTATTTATGATGAAATTTCAATTAAGTGTGAAGTTAGTGCACCAGATGCTAAAGATATAAACGATTTTCTGCAATGGCCAGAGGACAAAGATCTTAATGGTACAACTAGATATTTTCACTGGAATTTTTTTAGCCATAAAATCATTGATAAAGCTTATAAGCGTAATCTTAAATTTTCATTGAAAGACATCAATAATATTGTAAATAGAAATATTTTTAAAAATAACACTGATGAAAAAAGAAGGCTTATAGATCAATTTAGAGTTAAAAAAGTTTTTAAATTTTCTATTAAACAAATTTTTGAAGTTTCAAAGATTGCTGAAGAGCTCTCTATTAATAGAAATCTAGCTGCTCATGGAGATGGCTTAAATAACCCATCACAAGCACTTATTTTGATGTCGAATATCTCTAGATTACTTAATATGACTCCAGATGTTGTATCACAAAATACAAAAGGTTTTGGCGAATTTGAAAGAATGGTAAGGGAAGAATTTTTAGACTCTATTTTGTCAGTAATCAGGCCAGATATTGAAGATACGAATTTAATTCCTGATACAGAGGAAGATGATTATATTAATGAGGCTCTTATTAACAAAATCGATGAGATGAGTAATCAGTTAAAAGGGCTTAAGGAAATTAATAGTAACTTGGTTAAGAATGAATCTATTATGAATGATATTTTATCTTTAGTTTATTCGCCTAAATTTGCGCAAGCCCCCTTATTAAATAATCCAACTTTAAAAATTAGGCCTATTTCTGAAGATACTGAAGAAAAAATAGCTACATCAAAAGAAGAAAATGAAGAAATCCAACTCCTTAACAAAGAGGAGATTGAGGCTGCTTTAGATAGAGAGCTATCAAATACAGAGATTGATGAAATTCAATATGATTCGCATCAAAATACTCTCATAGAGGAAGGTTTTGATGAAGATACGCCAGAAGGTTTACATAATGCTACTAGATCAGAGTTAAAAGACCACTTATTAAATTATCGAACAAAAATAAGAAAAGAAATGACCAAAGAATTTCCTGGCTTTAAGAACTGGCACAATATTTTAATGGAGCCTTTAATTAATGCCATGATAGATAACAAAATTGATTCAGTTGAGAGTCTTAAAGAAAATGATACTTTTGCTCATTATTATGATTCAAATCAAATGTATGGAAGGTTGCTCAATCATTACAATATAGAAGCCAAGAAGGTAGCTGCAAAGGAGCTATTTGATGTCCAAGTAGTAAGATACTGGCCTGAAATCGAAAAAAGCTTAAAGGAATATTTTTCTTAGATCTACCTTAATCTAAACAAGTCTTAATTAAAGTTGCTAGTAATGTTATTAGTGGGACGCTTACTGAATTTCCAGCCTGCTTGTAAAGCTTGTTATTAGTATGCTTAGCTGGAAGCTTAAAATTTTTAGGATAACCTTGGAAATTAAAACACTCTCTAGGTGTTAATTTTCTTATACCATCATCAGTAAGAATTAGCGGAACATTATGACCCCCAGTCCCCATATTTGCTGTAAGCGTAGGGCAGAGATTTTTTTTATTTTCTCTGACATAAACCCTTCTCCATTGATACAAGGTATCTTTGGATTTCATAGCCTCTCTAAGCTTGGTATAGTTATATTTGTCCTGTCTATAATAAAATACTTCATCAACTTCTTTTTTTTGAAGATATTTATCAATTGAATCAGGCTTTGATAGTTTTTTAGGTGGGAATAAATCATGAAATTTTTTGCTCATAGTTCCGCTAGGGCTGCTCATCCAATTAGCCTCACCTTGAAATGCAATAATAAAAGTTCTCTCTCTATTTTGTGGGACTTTCGTGAAATCCGATGTATTTAAAACGCTGGAGAAGAATGAATATCCATTCTCTTCCTGAATGATATTAGCAATTTTACTAAATGTTTTTCCATTATCATGAGACCTAAGATTTTTAACATTTTCTAAAAAAAGAACTTTAGGCTTTTTATCTAGTTCATTAACTAGCCTCATTATTTCAAAAAATAAGTTACCTCTATGGTCTTCAAAGCCTTTCCTTTTTCCTGCTAAAGAAAAAGCCTGACAAGGGAAGCCCCCAGTTAATATATCTATGTTTTTAAGATCTTTACCCTGAAGTTTATGTATATCATCTTCATACAGAAGATGTTTAAAATTTTTACGATAAGTAATGCAAGCATCTTTATCTATTTCATTGGCCCAGGCAATTTCATAACCCGCTTTTTCAAATCCAAGCTCAATACCGCCAACACCAGAGAATAGTCCACCAACTTTTAATGTCATGACTTATTGTAAATTAACATATAGAAAAAAGCTGCAGGAGAGGTTAATTAGTGGCTATAAATCCATTATCTATAGCCATATTTCTCAATTTCTTTGCAGTCTCATAGTCAAAAGGATAGCTAATTTTTCTAGCCATACTTGGATTAGATAATAAGGTAAATTTATTAAGAGTTTTCATGTTTTTTGATTCTTTAGGCACAAATTGTTTTAAAAATTCATAAATATTGCTCCATTCTTCATCAGAGATATCTGTGCAGAATTTCATAATATCTATTTCAGCATTTTCCTCATTTAATTCATCATTAATATTTAGCCTTTCATCTTCTTGAGTTTTAGTTAATAAATCATCTTTACTAATGAGAGTTAATTCGTAATTCATTTCTTTAAATTTTTCCCAAGCTATAATTTTTCTTGCAAACATAGACGGGTTGGCATTGCCATCTCTGAAATCTATATCTAAAAGATTGGCTCTAATAGTCTCAGCCAAGTCTAAGATTTGATCAATAAGAGATTCTGAAAGTTTTTGAGTTTCCCAAATTCTTTTTAAATTTAAGCGCCAGCCTAATTTCTCTAGCTTAAATAAGAGTAGTGAAATTGAATATGTTGTGGTTTCTGCCTTAAGACCAGCATTTTCTTTATACCAATCGCTTCTTAAGATAGCACTATCTATTGTTTTAAATAAAATAGCTTTTGCAACAAGATCTTTAAAAAACATAATTCCAAAATTATCAGGATTTTTATCCCATTCCTTAATTAATACAGAACCAATTTTCTCTAAGTTACCTTGGGCACCAAGTTTTACTTCCCATGGTCGCATCCTCCAGGTATTTTCATATTTTGCCATATCAGTTTTTGTAAACATTTGATTTCTAGGATTCTCACCTTGAAAATTTCTAGCTTTAGTAGGAGTTCTAAACGCTAGAATTTTAGTTTGATACTGACCTCTAGCTCTTTCATAGAACCATCGAGTTTGAACACCCGTAGTTTCACTTGGTGGCGCCCACACAGATCGACTTTGCTTCTCTATAGCTCTATGGATTGGGTGATTGGAGATTAAATCAGCAGCTTGAATAGCATTTTGTGAATTTGCATATCTGGCAACATTAGCTTTGATAATTTCAGAATCTTCATCATTTGCTATAACTGTAAGCTTCATTTGAACAAAAACTTTTGTTAGGTCAATATTTCTAAAATCTATTCCCTGTTGCTTGCCCTTGCTTAAAGGAGAGAAATATATAGCAGATGTAGTTTGACCACCATTAACTATTTGCATATTATCCAATTTCTTAATCATTAACTGTCCTGATACATCATCAAGCTCGATATTAGACGCAGTAACTGTGAGGCCATTATTATAGGCAAAGAAGTTTTCAGGATTTTGTAATAAGGTTGATTTCATACCTTGATTAACTTTACCTCTAAATTGCAAAAAGGTTCTAACATTACTTTCTAGCAATCTTTGACCATAATTATCATATAGATCTCGTAATACAGTGCCTGGCATGACACATACATAAGAACTTATATCAGATTCATATATATTTGCAGGCAGGGTAGGAAGTCCACCTTCAGAACATAATTCAGAAAAATCAACATCACAAGGCTCAGACTCTGTTCCTGATAAAGTTAAATTTCTTATCCTTTTTAAATCCCATATTTCAAAAAAAGCTTCTTTGTTATGAATATTTTCAATTTTAAGCTTCAAAAGATTTACTCTTTCACTTAAGAGATGATCTGTTAAAACAATAACTCTAAATTTATGAGCTGCAGGCCTAAAGCTTTGGTCTCCATCTATACCAAGATCACTCAGATAGGAAGACATTTCTTCGGCTAACTCCAAAGCAGGGTCAGAAGGATCAAGAGAGTCTTTGAATTTAGAATCATTAATACAAGAAATAAATTTTGAAGCTTGCTTACCTAGCTTTTCTATTTCACTTTTACTGATAGTAACCAGATCTTCATCATTAGAAAATTTAGTTATTACAGCTGATAAGATTCTTTCAGTTTTATTCCAATTCCAGCCATCAATTCTTATTCCTTTTCGAGAGTTAATATAAGCATCTTTTTGGATATCATCATATACACCTGCTTCACATAAAAGCTCAGACATATCATCAAAAAATTTGCTTTCAGAAAAATCACCACTAACATCAGCTGAAATTCGAACTAAATTAAGCAGATCTTTTTTATATTCTTGAAGCTCTAATTTATCTTGTTCAAGATTAATAGAATCCGCATTATTATTTTTATCTTCTGACATAGTATTTTAGGATTTTAAAATTTCATCTAAATCAAGTTCAACCAGATATGATTTTAAACTTGATGGATTGATATCATATTTTGCTGCTGTGATAGCAGATTGAGTATTATCGCCAGTCAATTTAGGAAAATTATCATTTACCTCATAGGACTCCATGGCAATAAAATTAAACTTTGTTTCCAGTTGCTCTTCTGAAGCTTTTCCATAGAGCTTATTAGTTTTATTTAAAAACTTCATTTTAGTATCTGTATCGTCTTCAACTGCTGCTAGAGTTCTTTCATACATATCTTGCAAGGATAATGCACCAGGATCATTTGAATAATTTATGTGCAAATGCAACAAATACAATGAATCAGTTACTTTATATAACTGATCTAATGAAGATATCTTAATAGCATTAGCATCACCAGATAAGGTGGTTTTAATTTCAAGCGCGCTGTTGTTAAACGTAAAATCCTGTTTCTTACCTTCGGGACCTATCCAATATTTAATAGCATTAGAATAATTAGAAGAGGGTGAAAGGAGTTGTGTCAGCGTGAAGAGTTCACCCCAAAAACCATACCATTCTGATTTAGTAAGGCCTTTTCTTGATGGTTTTAAAAAATCTGCCCAAGATATGATTCTAGTCTTACACTCATCTAAAAATTGATCACCTTCAAAAGTAGAACATGTATAGGCAACATCTTTTGCAACCAAAGCAAATTTATCTCTTAACAAAGGTTCAGTTAAGGTGCATATTAATCTTGTTTCATCAGGATGATTTTGATCAATAGATACTTCTATACCGCTTAATTTAGGTAGCTTTTTAATGTTATATTTTCCTATCTCCCTTACAAAAAAGATAATTTGATTTGATGCATCCATAGAAACAAAAAATCTTTGATCTTTTTGATATAAATACTGACCATTTGGATAAACTGGAGAGATAATATTCTCCCATGGGTCATCATTAAAAAAACTTTCAATATCTGGCATTTTAATCCTCTAGAAAATCCTCTTCGGTAAAGTTAGGTGATATTTCTTTTTGTTGAATTTGAGCAATAGCATTCATGTCATAAGAAATCTTTGAATCATTATTTAGTTTTTTAATTTCGCTATTAGATAAATCTTTATAATTTTCAAGCGCAGGAAATGAAAAGGATAATCCAACTGTAGGATTTTTAAAGGGTATTTCTATTGAGTTTATTTTTTCTAAGTCGGTTGTATAGGGATCAAGAGTAGAGATAGAAAACATATAAATAATTAAAACAGGAAAATCTCTTTCAGGAGACTTCACGAAATCTATGTTAGAGGCATTTGGCTTATCTTTCAAAAGTCGCTTAATTTCAAGTTCAGATAAAAACATTTTTTCATCGGAAAAACTTCCTGCTTCAGCCGATGGAAACTTCAACACTTTTCCATTACTTTTAAAACTTCGTTTTTGTAAATTTATATTTTCACCACAAAAATCATATTCTTTTAGCATTTTTTTGTCTGGATGATCTTTTTGCCAAAATAATTTTTTATTTCCAGTTTCTATACTTTTAACTAATACTTTAAATTTTGGTAAATCATTTTCTTGCATGGTGTTAATTTGCTCAAACAAAGCTCTATCACCAAGACTGCTTTCTATTAGTTTAGTAGATTTTAAATAATTGATAATATCCTGATGATCCACGTTCTCTATAAGAAGCGAATTATTTTTAGCTACTTTTTGCATACCATTAGCTTCACTAATTTTTTTATAAAATGTTTTAGTGACATCAAGGTTATGATCGTTAACATCATTATCATTTAAAAATGTAAATCTACGCTCTCTTGTACCCCACATATCTATACTAACTATAGAGTTCTGAACATTTCCTGCTTTATATTTCGCGGTCACTATAAGATTGCTTGGATGACTCCTTACTTTTAGACCAAAGTCCATAGGTGTTTTCTCTTGAAGGCTCATTGTTTCTAGCTCTAGATAAAGCTCATCAATAGCTTCTGCAATAAACGAATACCAATCATTAGATTCAATAGGTAAAAATACTTTGCAAAGATCACCATAATTAGGCCTATATCCAAACCATCTACACATTTGCATTAAAGTGTCATAAGCCTTCGAGTTTCTGGCAAAATAAGAAACAGACAGGCCTGACAAGGTAAGACCTCTTGATAATTTATGACCTCCAATAACAATAGCTGACAAACCATCAGGGTAAAGATCATAATCTAAAACTTGAGCAGACTGAGTATTGATCCCAAAGACCTTTATTTTATTAATAGATTTTCTTATGTGATTTAAAACATCTTCAAAGGATTCATTGACATCAAATTTTGTATTGAAAGTTTTTTGGAATTCTTGAATAGTTGAATTATTTAAACGATTAGATTTATCGCCAATAGCACTTTCAATTGAGTTTTTTAATTTCTTTAAATAATCATCAATCATGACAGTTAATTGACCCTGAAGCGCATTGAAATGTGTGATATTAATCATCATGGTTTTATCTTCTTTTTCATCACCTCTAGCATCTCTTAAACTATTTGAAATAATAAAAGTCCTTATTGCATCTTGAAGACTAGGCGCCATTGGTCCAATAATAGCCATAGAGTTATGCTTAAGAAGCAGCATATCTTCATTATCTTCAATGATTTCAACTGGATTTATTTTTTCATGGTCTTGATTTTGAAAATAAAAATTTTGACCTAGATACACATCTGGAACAGGAACCCTTATCATAAAATCTTTTGGAAAAAGATCATCGCCATACATCTCATCAGCAGAATCTGGATCAATAAAGATATTTGCAAAAGGCGTAGCGGTATAAGCTACATAAGTTGACCTATTAAATAAACCCAAGATTTCTCTTATAGATTTATTTGTTGCAGTTATTTCTTTTCTGTGAGCTTTTGAATTAATAGAAGCCCAGTCAGCCTCATCATCAATAAAAAGCAATGGTAGATCTAATTTTTTTCCATCCTCAGGATCTAGTAAATGTTTAGTTTTAATCCATTCATAAAGATTTTTTAAAATGCTATGATTTTTTTTGACGGTAAGAATTATAGGGTCTTTTAGATTATTAAATGCAATGCCAAGGTTATTTGCTAAATTTTTATTAAAATCGCCTTTTTCATCAGAGGATGTGGCAGTTGCTACATCTTGAGTTCTATATTTACCAACTCCAATTCTTTTTGGAGCCCCAAGGTGTGCTGAAACAATATGAGTAGACTCTCTTCCAATCACTCCCTCATCAACCCGTACTTGAGTCTGTTTTCTGAGGTTATTCATATGGCCACCAAGTAGGATTATTACTTTGTATCCTGAATCCATTGCTTTATTGATGAGCCCAATATAATTTTGAGTTTTACCTGATTGAACATTACCCATCACCAAACCTTTTCTTGCCCATGCTCCTTCGATTTGAGGATTTCCAGAAAGATCCAGAATGCTATCAATAATTCTTTCATTTTCTTCTATAACTTTAATAGGCCTGCCCTCATCATTTTGTAAAAATTCATTAAAAGCATTCCAATAATTCCACTCTATGTCTGTTTTTGCATTATCTAGCCACCTTTTAACATCTGGATTATTCAATACTGTGCCTTTATGACTAAGGTCAAGTGTAAATTGATTGCCAAGAGTAAATTTTATATATGCTCTTTCATCGTCCTTTAGCTGCTCTGGAAAGACTGATGAGCAAATATTTATAGCAGCATCTATCTCTTCAGGAGTAACCAGGCGATTAATCTCACCACGTAATTCAATAGAAGTCCTTATAAATACTAGATGTTTTTTTAGGTGCTCCATAGTTTATTCAAAGCCTCCAGTTGCTCTTCTGTAAATTCAAATTTAACCTCATCTTGTTTTATAGATTTTGGATCTGATGAAACTTTTGAATGGATGTGGTTAATCGGAAGATTTTTAGCAAGATTTTTTAAATACTCTTTTAAATCTAAAATATTTTTTTTTGGAGTTTCCTTTGCTATTTCTATAAGATTAGAATTGTCAGTGTCAATTTGATAGACAATTGTATTTTCTCTTTTGTCATGAATAATTTTCCAATATTCATTAGCCTCTTCCTTATTACCTCTATATGTATAGGTTCGTTTTGAGCGTTTAATAGGTTCTTGAATAAGTTTTTTTAGTCTATTTTTAATTTTTTGAGGTAATTGTAATGAAGATTTTTTTACATCTGTTGACCAATCATCATCTACTCCTGAGGGAATATTAATTTCAATCCTGGCTAATTTTCCTAACTGATAAGTTCTTGAAAGACCCATCCAGCCTCCAGCAATAATGAGTCTATTTTCTCTAT
>Ga0206131_10007030_pt1 | contig 11362 bp, 14 predicted proteins | sample Helgoland_Spring_FD_148636 | JGI IMG/M metagenome (GOLD analysis project Ga0206131, IMG submission 148636) | Pelagic subsurface seawater microbial communities from Kabeltonne, Helgoland, North Sea - Helgoland_Spring_Bloom_20160517_1 | ecosystem: Environmental > Aquatic > Marine > Epipelagic ... | reverse complement strand
ATGTAATGTTTGTTTTTCTTGACGTAGTGTCTAATGGCTTACACTTTTTATAGATTAGAGCATTTTTACTAGATTCCGTATCTAGCGCTTTATAAATATCACTGGCAGACAAACCTTCTCTGCGAAACTTATACCATTCTATTGTGCGTTGTTCAGGTTGTTCCATATTATTATACTCTTGTAACTGTTTTGTAATACGTCGTTTATTTACCGGTTTTAGTATAGTAGTTTTAGAATAGGAACGAAATGCGTTATTTTTATAAAAGTAAATTTCCATTGCGTCATATATGTGATAATCTAGATCAAAATCATTAGGAAAGATGTCGAATCCGTAACTAACCATAATCATATTATAAACAGATTCAAATACTGTATTTTCAAAATCTTTTTGCTTATATAACGTTATGTTGTTATTAATAAAATCTTCAATGAAATATTGAACACTTTCTTTGAACTGTTCTATATCATGGTCATTATACGGTTTTTCTATAGGCGCTGTTATTTTGTCTGTAAGATCTTCCAACGCCTTTAAATCATTCCAATACGTTGTCATGTTATTTAATACTCTCATTATTTTTTTAAATCAGTATCAATTTTGTTTATTTTTTTCGTTTTGGTTTTCTTTTTTTTTGATTTTGTTTTGTTTTTCTTATGACTATGAGGTGTTAAATTTAGACTTGATTTTTTATCTTTTCTTTTAAGAGTAAATTTGTTTTTATGAAAAGATAAATTTGGAATTGTTTTTATTTTTTGAAGTTTTATATCATATACCACGTCCTTTTGTCTATTTAATTTTTTTCTCTCCAAACATTTTAATAAATAGTTATTGAGTGTTTTAGATTGTAGTGATGATAAATTATGTTCTGAGCTATAATCAATGACATATTCGGCTATTCTTTTTAATTTAATGGCTTTTCCTAATTTATTCCATGGTTTTTGAATATTGAGTTCTTGTTCTTTTTCCAAAAATCTTTCCACTTTAAAAATGTCATCTCGTTTTTCTGGAGCAATTTGTTTTGATTTAGAATTACCATTTAAAAGCATTGTTTGGTATTTTATGTTTTGGAGTTCATGACATTCTTCGCTCATATATATTAATATTTAGATTAAATTCTATATTATTTTTCTTATTGTTATCTTATAACTATGAAAAGCATAAAAATAAAAGGAAAACGTAATATAGACGGGTTTAGTAGTAAAAAAGAAAAAAAAAGAAAATGTTTAGAAAACATTGATAATGAAGAATTATTTTTAGATCGTCGACAAATAGAGTGGATCAATAAATTATATCTTGAACAAGACTATAATGGAATAGGTTTTGCGAAAAAGGAAGTGGAGAGAAAAATAAAATCCTATAAAAATCAGGATATAACTAAAAATAAATATGATCCAGAAAAACTAATAAAATATGAAGAATGTTTGGAGAAATTGTTTCTTTCAAAATTAAAGTGTTATTATTGTAAATCTGAATGTATATTTTTATATAAGAATGTAAGAGAACCCAAACAATGGACTTTAGATAGATTAAACAACGATATAGGTCATACAAAGGATAATGTAGTAATTTGTTGTTTGGAGTGTAATTTAAAACGAGGTAGATTAAATGATGAAAAATTTAAATTTACAAAACAAATGAAAATAATAAAAAAGTACTGATATAGTAATATTATTATATAAAAAATATTATTATATATAAATGAGTGGATATGTACCTAAGAGAGTAGCAAACACTAAAACAGCTATGGGTTCTACCGATCAACGACCGGAGGGTTCTGGTTCTGTTATGTTAGGATTAGTAGGAAGTGTTGGACGTTCTAGAGCTATGTGGCGCGCTATACAAAAAAAAAGTTATACTAGTATGGTTCAAAAAGATTGTAAACAAAATGTATTAGATCAAACGACTTGTAATAACATTACAAATTCGCTAAGACTTTTTAATAACTAAAATACATGTAGAAATTTAGGATATTTACCATGAATTTGTCTATGATAAATATTACGCATTGATTTAAAATACCGCATTTTAGCAGCATAATAATTTTTATATCGGCGTTGGAATTTTTCCAAACCATAATTAATAACAGCAAAATCTCTATCTTTATATCTATATATTTTCTTTACCGGGACAAGTTTTAGATGTTCATCAGGAATATCAGGATCATTGTGATATCGATGTAACCAATTAATATTTTCTTCTAATGACATGTTTGAGTCAAAGCTATTTTCTCCGTCGCCCCAAACAAGTTCCATTACGAGAAATTTTGTTTTAAAATAATCAATTAAATTAGTTTCATTATCAGATGCCCCATGTATGTACGGATCCCATTTCATTATAAATGCTAATACCATGGTAGTTTAATGTTTCAATAACCTTATAATTTATTATATCAATTTTACCGTAAATATATTTAAGTTAAATAAAAATGATTAAATAATGGAAATACGACTAACTATTATTTTGATATTTTATTCGATTATGTTTTTAGTTTTGTCATGTATATTATGCCTTTATAAATTACATCTACAGTGGGAGAAAGCTTTTAAGTTTGATTTTTTTTAATATGCGCATTATTTTTAAAAATTTAAACTATGTTTAAAATAAATGGAAAAACGAGTAAGTTTTGCGCCTCAATATAATATATCGAAATGGTCTCCTTCAATACAACAAGAAATAGAAAAAACATTCAGAGAGGTAATAGATATGAGAAGTAAGCAGGGAATAGAAGAAGAATTAGTAACAAAACATGAAAAAGATTATGTAAAAACAAGTTTTTATGATAAAAAGGAGTGTAATAAAAGAGAGTTATGTAGTCAGCGTATAGCTAATAGAGATATGGTTGTTAGAGGAGGCAATAATCCGTTCATGGTCGAAAACAATTATTTAGACGATTTAACAAATCAAGATAAGTTTTTACGACCCCAAAACAGCAATTATAAAAAAAAAGAAGAATAAGTATTTAAAGATGCTGTAAAATAAATATTTATAATGTCATCTAGTTTAACAACTCAAAATAGTTTATTGTTGGATAATTTAATGAAGTTTTACAGAAGGGATGGAAACATGGAAACGATTTTACCTATTATTAATGGAGAATCAGAAGTATCGTTAAGATTAATAGATTGGTTTGCTACTAATTATTCAAAGAAAAATTATACGGTTTATCCTTTGGAAGATTCTGCCGGAGTTACTAGAAGATTCAAAGTATATATAGATTATAAGTTAAAGTTGAAAGCATATTCTAAAAAACGTTTTGATCCTTTTTGTCGATGGGAACGAATTAATATACCTTATAATAATGATAGTTATATTCAAACTACAATAGGTCAATTAAATTTTTTTAGATGGGCTTTAGAAAATAAGATCATTGATTATATTCAAAATAATTTAATTTCAATTAATAATGACATGAATAAACGCAACAGTACAGCAAAAAATAGAAAAGAAAAAAATAAACAAACAAGAAAAAAGCGAGAAGAATTATCTATTTCTGCTTCTAAGAGTATCAAAAAAGAACAAGTAGAAATTATAGTAGATTTCAAGTAATCATAAAATTAATTTTATATATATTATTTATATATATATATATATGAAATTTTTAATTTTAGGGTTAATCATAATAAGTATATTAATTCTTCAAATATATTTTGTTCAAAAAGAAAAAGAATCTTTTGTATCAGAAGCAGAACAAGTATTAGAGAATAATAATAGAGATTTTTTAAAATCACAAGATCAGTATTATGATGTAAGAAATCAGGGAATAGGAGCAGGACTTTTAGTAACAAAACCGGGTGTAAATGATTGGTTAAAATTTGATGAGGATAAAAATTTAAAACAATTTACGCCAAAAGTAGGATTAGATCAATCAGAAGTAGATAGAAATGTTGTTAATTGTAGAGCTATAACAAAATGTAGTCAATTAGGAAATAATAAATGTGGTTATTGTGCTTTTGATAAAGAATTTCGGTTTGGTGGTGAAAATGGACCAAAAGCAGATGTGTGTCCTGTCGATGCATGGACTACTGATTCTACTAAATGCGAGGAATTAAGAGAAAAAGAAATATGTTCAAATGTAAAAAGCTGCGGGGATTTATATGGCGAGGCTGAAAAGATATGTGGTTACTGTCCTACCACAGGAGTAGCCATGGTAATGAAAAAGGTAGGAGATAATTATGTTCCAAAATACCCAGATGATGTGTGTAACGCGGAGGGATACGGTCTATTACCAGGAAGTAAATGCGCGAAATTCTTAAAAGACCATCCATGTATTACACCTTATTATTTAACAGGTCCTCAACCAGAAGCGTGTGTAAAAAAATTGTGGAACAATTCAAGTTGCACTACAGAAAAACCTTACGGTTCTACATATAAAGAATTAGGAAATGAGTGGAAAAAAGGTTATAAGGAACTAGGTATTACTATGAAAGATACAAATGATGGAACTAGAAGTACTGATTATGATACAGCTGTAAAACAGAGCGATTTGTGTTTTGGTAATCACGATAATATAGATCCATGCGATATGAAATATAATCAGCAAAATATTCCCCATCCAGAATGTCTTAAAGAAAAAGTGTTTGAAGCAGGATGTGATACAAAAGGGACAACTTATAATAAATTTCAAAGTAATGATTACAGTGTAGCAAAAAATGAAATAGCCAATGTAAATAAATATAGAAAAGGAAATGAAATATGGACAGCAGCAGGTATTTCAAGGCCACCGGGTTCTAATACTACTACACCAGACGCATTTTTAAATGTAATGAAACGAGTAAATGATTTAACTGTGGGTGCGGATGATTATGATACACGATTAGACACTTCTATGAAGTGCTTTGGTATAAAACCAGCACCTCCACCAGCAATTAAAGAGGGAGACAATGTTGTATATCGTAGAGGAGGTTATAAATATGCAGGAATAGTCGTTAGTATGGTAGGAGATATGTGCGGAGTTATGTGGACGCAATCAGAAAATGTAACAGTGTTAAAAAGAGAAGGTATGACGATAGACGACCAGAAGAAATTTTTTGGTTGGCCGGGTATTAATCCTACTGAACGAACAGATCTAAAAACCAATATTAATAAAGGAAGACTTATGATTGAAAAAAGTTGTTCTGATGATAGATCTGTATGTGATAAAACATGTAAAGATAAAATAAGAGATATTCTTTATAAATTCCCGCGACCTAGAGATTGTATTGTTGGTGAATGGAGTCAATGGTCACAATGTTCAAAAGGATGCGGAGGAGGTAAAAGAACAGCATCTAGAGAAGTATTATATCCTGCTAAGTTTGGCGGAAATTCGTGTCCTGTGTTAGAAATGACACAAGTATGTAATACTCAACCCTGTTTGAATCCTAATTTTAAACAATAGACGTGTATTATGAGCTTTGTTTAATTCTGTAAATCCCTGTGTTGATTCTGTCTTCCGATTTATAAACCTTTCTGACCTTTTCTTTGACGCTTTTTTTTGGACGCACCATTATATTAACAACCTTAATATTAATATATTATATATAAACATAAATTATACTCTCCCTTCTCGAAACTACAGAACGCTCTTACCCTATCTAAATCAATCATCCAGAATATGACAAGTATCGTATCATCATTGACCATTTATTTGTGTTTGTACCGCACTGCTGGAACTAATTATTATAAAATTTTTTATTAAGTTTATAATAATTAAATACTTATTAATAATCGTATTCGTCTCTGTCTTTTTCTATTTTATCTTGTTTTATTTTATCTTGTTTTATTTTATCTTGTTTTATTTTATCTTTGGTTTTAATATTATCAATAAATTTTTTATAATTTTTTGATAATACAATTAATTCATATTTTGATAATTTCGCCATATCTTTTAATAATTTAGAACTTGGGTTAATATACTTATTGTTATTCATATATATATATATATATATATAGTTATATACTTATCTCCTTTTACGAGATTTCCTTTTCTTAGTTTTCCTTTTTCTTCTGCGATGAGGTTTCTTTCTTCCTCCTCCCGACCCTGTTCCTGGTGACCCGTTGTATGCTTCATATCTTTCATCATCATAGCCCTAAGAATCAACAACATCGGGAGGAATTTCTTGTCTCTGAGCCGCCGTCATACTACTTATACTAGACACTGTACGCGTCACCTCAGAAACAGCGTCAGCAAGAGGAGAAACAGTATCATCAGAAAGTGAATTATGGTATTCGGCTGCTGCTAGATCCAACATTAGTAAATTAATATATTTCTGAAAAATAATAATATATTAATATAAGTATGAATGAAAAAGTAGCAGCAATTTTAGGATTAATAGTTACAGTTAGTTTATTTTCAGCAGTAGGGTCGCTTCCTTATAAATTTATAGGTTATATGCTTGTTATTATTATTATGTATCTTTATGTAACAACAAAAGGTATAGACAATATATGGGTAAAAGTTATGGCTTTAATAGCTGTTACTATTAGTTTAGTTTTTCAATTTCAAGTATATAAAGAAGGTTTTTATGTTTCACCATTGAAACATCTTTCTAGCTCTCTTACAGCAAAGGAATGCCAGGATATATGCCAATCTTCGTCAGATTGTAAATATACTCAGGTCCCTTTAGGGACATCATTATCAGGAAACAAAACACACTGTTGGAATAGTTATGGATTAAAACAATTTATTTGGGGATCAAAAGCGAATGGAGGAGATACATGGACAAATACTTTATATAAAGATCCTATAACACACTCGGGTCAATGGTCTGGAAGAATAGCAACTACAGGAAGTCGTTCTCAAACCGTAGAAATAAAAACGGAATGGCTTTCTCCTTTATTAAAAATAAAACAAGTAGATTTAACAGCTAGATTGAGAGATCAGGGTTGGGGTAATCCAACATGGGGTATTTATATTGATGGAAGAGATGTCAATGGCAATACAGTATTTAGAGAAGTTGTAAAAGCGCCTAGATCTAAAAGAACAGTAAGTTATACTCAATGTTATGGATGGTGGTGGTGGAGACGTTGTTATAGAAGATATAGAAGTATTATGGGTCCTAGAAGAATGAATTCTAAAAATGATACTGAAAGTAGTAATACTCCTGTAAGAAGTTTAAGGATATATGCTTATTCAAGAGGGAGTGGTCATTCTTTAGATGTAGATTATGTAAAATGGAGTGTTGTTGGATATCCAGCGTAAATTTAATATATATTAATAATATATATGAAATTATCACATTTAGGATTTATAATAATAAGTATAGCTATGATCATATTTGCGATTTGTGCGAAAAAATATTTAAATAAGGAAGGATTCACAATGACAGGTAAAAATCAGGAACAAAAAGACTATTTACAACGACAGGATAATTATTTTGATCATAGGTTGTTTCCTCAGGTAGTAAAAGGTGGTAATGACGACTCTAAGTTTGTAAAACTAAATAATGGACAAGATAAATTAGTGACTACCCAACCAACCGCGTCAGTAGATAAAACAGAAGTAGCAAAAAAAATAGAACAATGTCGTATAGTTAATGAAACAAAAAACTGTGACAATATAGAATCAAATGGATGTGGTTATTGTTGGGATAGTGATAAAATTATATACGGAGATGCTAATGGACCCGCCACTGATGTATGTTCCAAAAATGGATGGGCAGCACCTGGACCTCAAGCAGGATTTTATTGTAAAAAAATGAAAGAACAAGCCCTCTGTAATACAATGAAGGATTGTGGCGATGCTACAGGTGAAAGAAGTATTTGCGGATGGTGTCCAAATAAAAATAAAGGTATGCCTAAAAAAAGATCTTCAGATGGAGGATGGGAACCTAAATATGATGACGATGTATGCGATTGGAAAGAAAAAATGGCAGCAGAGATTGGAGGGAATGCTATGAAATGTAAGGATTTGGAAGTAAAAGTGGCAAATAATGATGGTTCAAAAAAATGGTGGGATATAGATGGTCCATCATATGATTGCGATGAATATGCAAAAGGTAGTAATTGTCAATCATGGGGAAATAGATATGCTAGACAGGGTTTAACAGGCAATAAAGCTTGTTGTGCTTGTGGAGGAGGCGCTAAAGGGTTAGATTTTAAAGGAATTTTAATTTTACCTGATGAGTGCGAAAAATTTAAACAAATGTTTCCGTGCGTAGGACCTAATATGACAACTGGTCCTCATTCTAATGAATGTTTAGCTAGTTTATGGGGAAAAAGTGGTTGTTCAGGAAATGTCACACAACGCGCATCTAGAGATGATTTTGATTGGTGGAACTCACATGGGTATGGTGACGTAGGAAATAACATGAAAAACTTTAAAACGATTGCCCAAACAAACACTGATTATGATAATGCCAAAAAACATTATGAAAAATGTTTTGGCGATGATATAAATCCATGTGAAAATAGATTTCGTCCTAGACCTTTAGATTGTACTAAAAAATTATATAATGAAACAGGGTGTAAAGTTCAGGGTAAATTAAATCCTGAACTTCAGGATAGTTGGCCAAATGGTTATGTGGGAGCAGAATGGAAAAGAGGTCAAAATAATGACTGGAGTACAACAAATTATAAAAATAAAGTTTTAACTTACAAATCTCAGGCTCAGCGAGGTAATATTTCTTCAAATACTCCTCAAGAATTTGACGAAGCCATACAAAGTAATATGTTGTGTTACGGAACCAAACCCTCTGTTCCTTTTGATAAACCTTGTTGGAAGGATTTTATAATAATGATGACAGTAACCGAATATATTAAATTACAAGATGGTAAATTAAATTTTGCGGAAAATACAGGAGGAGGATTTAAATCTCTCTTACCTGTTTCAAACACAAATGCAGGATGGAAATCTGGTATGGCATGGGTAGGTAATTATGATTTGACAAAAGAAATATATGAAATGGATTATTTTCCGTTTTGGAATTTTGTGGCTACAAATAAACAAGTATGGAATTCTAGATGGTCTTCTTTTAAAAATATGATGCTTAAAGTTCCTAGTGTAAAAGGAAGTACTTCCAAGATAGATGCTACATGGAGAGGTTGGGGAAATAGCGGAAGTAGAAATGTTAATGAAGGACAAGGTGATTGTGATGTTGATACAAATTGTAAATACGGTTTAAGATGTAAAGAAAATCCTAGTAGCTTACCCGGAGTAAATAGCAATGGTTTAATAGGGGGAGGAAAAGATTTTTGCTATGATCCAAATAAGTCAGGAATGCCACAAACAGGAGATTATTTAACAATAAAGAATGGTTCTCCATTTGACACTATTATAGGAACCTCTAGTAGTATTTCACAAGCAAATCAAACAGGGACATTTTCTAGAAATGGAAATGATAAAATTTTAACAAAACAAACTTATATGCATGAAAAATTTCCCTACTGGTATTTTGTTCGTGTAGCTTCTAAAAATTAATTACATTTTCTTAAATATTTATTATATTTATCTAATTAAATAACTTAATAAAGATAATTTAGTTATTTAACATATCTTAAAAATATGGGTAATACTACATCTACAAAAAAGGTTAATTTTGAAGATATACAGTATCTTATTAAAAAAAAGAGTAATTTTTTGCTTATTAATACATTAAGTCCTAATTATCAAGATTGTTTAATAAAAAAAACTATACCCGTTTATGAAGAGGAAAAATTAATCAATCATTGTATTTCTGAAAATAAAGAAGTTAATATTATTGTATATGATAAAAATGCGAATGCCCCAAATCTTATGAAAAAATATGAACAACTCGTTAGTTTGGGATTTTATAATGTTTATATTTATCCAGGAGGATTATTTGAATGGTTATGCCTACAAGATATTTATGGTTTTGAGGATTTTCCAACAACAAAAAAAGAGCTAGATATATTGAAATTTAAAGGACAATCTGTTTTCACGTCGTATATGCTTACAAATAATATAGATTAATCATTATAATATAACTACTATAATGATTTTATAATTTAGATTGTTTAACAATACATAGCATCAACATCAAATTCAACTTTAATAGGATCTGGTATATATTTTCTTATAAATTCTTTAATATTTAAATACCACTCGGTAGGTATTTCATTTAAAAAGTCTTCACTACCCTCCATATTTAATATAGGTATATTTTCATTTAATAACCAATTATCATGATATGTATTACATAATTTTAGATATTCCATTGGTATTGTTTCTCCTTTTCTGTTTCTTTTTACTACTCTCTCTGATGCTGTTTCAGGAGTTGTTTTTATGTAAATAATTCCACTTATAGGCGTTTCTTTTTTAAATTCGTCAAACCATTTTAAATAAATAGCATAATCTATTTCTCTAATTTTTTTATCATCGTATAACATTTTTGCAAACACATTTTTATCTGTTAAAACGCTGCGTTCTGTAATTATGATACTTCCGTGATTATTTTTAATAGCTGTCCTTAGTTGATGAATCCTAGAAATATAAGCCATCATTTGAAAGGAAAAAGCATATTCTTGTTGATTTTCATAGTAACATTCAATAATATTTTTACCGGAACTGTCTTTTATAGATTCCCAAACATCTACAGGTTCGGGTAAATATATTACTTTTCTATGATTTAAATTGTAAAGAGTGCTTTTTAAATTATTAATAATGGTAGATTTACCCGAACCTATGTTTCCTTCTATGGAAAATATGTAAGTCATAGTTAAATTATATACAGACTTTTATTTTTAGATAGAAATCAATTTTATTAAAACTATATATAAAAATTGAAATAAAAAAAGCATTATAAATTAAATGTAACTTAAACAACAAACAATGGACCTTAAACAGCAAAAACTGACTAAAAGTGAATGGGACTTTCTTGAAGTCCCTGTAGTACCTAAGGAAAAAACAATATTAAAGTTGATTTATAATGGTTATGAAAACACATCTTATACCATAAATGATTCTAAAAGTTTGTTAGGATTTATGAAAATAAACGCCGATAATAACGAATTTCATATTTATACATATAACGAATATTTCAAAAAGCCTATTGATAAACTTATAAAAAAGTATGAACTAGAATTTTCAGTAAATACAAAATCTAAGAAAAAATTAAAAAAACAAGATTTGATTCGATTAAAAAACTGTTCTAAAAAGCTAGCCGAACTACAGGACAATATTTACGAGTTTATATTAATTACAAATATTAATCGATTCTTTAAAAAATCATTTTGTCCAAAAAGTTATTATACTCTTACACAGCTTTTAAAAAATAATATCTTAAATACAAACATATTTGTATTAAATTTTGTAAAACTTATGTTAGATAGATATAAAGATAGAATTAGTAAAAAATTATTGGTGAAAAAGGCACATGAATATATAGAAAAAAATACAGAGATTTTTAGGTTTAATGATATTAAGTTATA
>Ga0206131_10007027_pt1 | contig 11368 bp, 9 predicted proteins | sample Helgoland_Spring_FD_148636 | JGI IMG/M metagenome (GOLD analysis project Ga0206131, IMG submission 148636) | Pelagic subsurface seawater microbial communities from Kabeltonne, Helgoland, North Sea - Helgoland_Spring_Bloom_20160517_1 | ecosystem: Environmental > Aquatic > Marine > Epipelagic ... | reverse complement strand
TGCTGCAAGATGGCAATCAGTTGCAGCGTTTCACCCTGAGCGCAGTCAGTGTCGACGCAGTCGGTGACCCCAACCTGCCGCGCGACAGCCTTTTGGAACTGACCATTGAGGAGCCAATTACCTCACCCTCTGTGTTGTTTCATTGGCCCAAGGGATTTGGCGCTTTGATCTTACGTCAAATGGGCACCGATAATGGCTATACCGGATACCTTGGCGGCGGTGAAAAAAGCGACCCCATTCGGCTGGCGGGCAATGTTAATCAAACCGCGATCGGCGCGTTGATTCAATATATACCGGTGGGTTTTGATCATATCCTGCCCAAGGGGCTTGATCATATTTTGTTCGTTTTGGGATTGTATTTCTTATCAGTGCGTTTTGGTGTTTTGTTATGGCAAATCAGCGCTTTTACAGTCGCTCACACCGTCACATTAGCGCTGGGTGCCATGGGGCTTGTGACGGTCCCGGCGACCATTGTCGAGCCGCTGATCGCCGCCTCGATTGTGTTTGTCGCAGTCGAAAATATCGCCAGCCCTAAGCTGCATGCATGGCGGCCTGCAGTGGTGTTCGGGTTTGGGCTGTTACACGGACTGGGATTCGCCAGCGTTCTAGGTGAATTTGGCCTGCCGCAAGGGCAATTCATCCCGGCGCTGATCGGGTTCAATATCGGTGTTGAATTGGGTCAATTGACGGTGATTGCCATAATGATACTGACCTTGGGGCTGTGGTTTGGCAGTCAGTCTTGGTTTCGCACTCGCATCGCCGTGCCGGCCTCGGCACTGATCGGAATAATTGGGGCTTGGTGGTGCGTGGAACGCACATTATTGTGACGCAACCTTGGACTTGTAACGGACCCATAAACGTCACGAGCGCGCGGGAGAAAGTCAGCCTCCCAACGGGCAGGGGGGTTGCGCTGACCCTGCAAACCCAGTAAAGCGCATCCACTCAATACCGCAGACGCAAGCGGGCACGCTGGGGGAGACATCCCCAACTGTCCACCGGTTGGAGCATCCGCTCTCACACCTTGCGTCGAGGCGAAAACCGGAAAGGATACGACCCATGGCTCTTCCAGAGTTTACCATGCGCCAATTGCTTGAAGCAGGCGTGCACTTCGGCCACCAGACGCAACGTTGGAATCCCCGCATGGGCGAGTTCATCTATGGCGCGCGCAATGGCATTCATATTATGGACTTGACGCAAACTGTACCCATGCTTGACGCAGCGCTGAACGTCATTCGCGACACTGTTGCCAAGGGCGGCAGATTGCTATTTGTCGGCACCAAGCGCCAGGCCAGTTCGGCCATTGCGGATTCAGCTGAAAAATGCGCGCAGTACTATATGAACCACCGCTGGCTCGGTGGCACGTTGACCAATTGGAAAACTGTTTCATTGTCGATCAACCGTCTGAAATCTATTGACGAGCAGATGGAAACCGGCATCGAGGGCATGACCAAGAAAGAACGTCTTGGCATGGAACGCGAGCAAAATAAATTGCAGGCGTCTCTGGGTGGCATCCGGGAAATGGGCGGTGTTCCTGATCTGCTGTTCGTGATCGATGTAAAAAAAGAAGCCCTTGCCATTGCTGAAGCCAACAAACTGGGCATTCCTGTTGTGGCCATCGTCGATACCAACTGCTCTCCAGATGGCATTGATTATATCATTCCGGGTAATGACGATGCGGCGCGCGCAATCGGGTTGTATTGCGATCTTGCCTGCCGTGCAGCACTTGATGGCATGTCAGCGCAACTTGGGGCCGCTGGAGTTGATCTGGGTGCCATGGAAGAGGCACCTGTTGAAGAAGCGCTTAGCACAGAGGCCGAGGCAGCGCCAGCAGACGCCGCTGTTGTAGAAGCGGCCGTTGAGGCGCCTGCTGAGGCGGCCGAAACACCAGCAAGCAGCTAAAGACAACGCAGTTTGACATCGCGCGCGGCTTATCGCTGCGCGCTGTAAATTTTTCAAAAAGGAGAGCCAGCTATGGCGATCACAGCATTGATGGTGAAAGACCTGCGCGAGAAATCCGGCGCAGGCATGATGGATGCAAAAAAAGCATTGATCGAGACAGACGGTGACATGGAAGCAGCAATTGATTGGCTGCGGACCAAAGGTTTGGCAAAAGCCGCCAAAAAATCTGGCCGTACGGCAGCCGAAGGTCTGGTCGCTGTTCAGGTTGACGGTGGCCGTGGTGTTGTCGTCGAGGTGAACTCTGAAACGGACTTTGTTGCTAAAAATAGCGATTTCCAACAGATGGTCGGTTCCTTTGCTACAGCAGCTTTAGGTGTTTCAGACGTTGCGCAATTGGCGGCTGCTGATGTTGGCGGAAAAACTGTTGCCGACACGCTGACCGATAAAATCGCGACAATTGGCGAAAACATGGCCCTGCGTCGCATGGGGGCTTTAGAGGGCACACAAGTCGTATCTTACGTTCACAATGCGGCCACCGCCGGCATGGGCAAAATCGGTGTACTTGTCGCGTTAAGTGCCGAAAATGAAGCGTTTGGGCGTCAGGTCGCAATGCATATTGCCGCCGCCAATCCACAATCTCTGGGCGCAGATGACCTGGATCCAGCCGTGGTTGAGCGTGAGAAAAATGTTCTCAGCGAGCAGGCCCGCGAATCTGGAAAGCCCGAGCAGGTGATTGAAAAAATGATCGTCGGCCGGATGAAGAAATTCCTTGCCGAAGTGACTTTGCTAGGGCAGGCGTTTGTCATCAATCCGGATCTGTCTGTTGAGGCCGCTGCAAAAGAAGCCGGCGTTGAAATCTCAGGGTTCTTAAGGTTTGAGGTCGGTGAAGGCATCGAGAAGAAAAGCGAAGACTTTGCCGCCGAAGTGGCAAAGGCCGCTCAGGGTTAATAGCCCGACCAACCAAAAATAAAGGCGCGGCTTTACGGCTGCGCTTTTTTTGATGTCGAACATGTTAATTGCCCAAGTTTGAGCCTCGAAACCGGCCTAGACTAGTCTAGCTTGAGTTCAGATGGCCAAGCATCGCGTCCATTGCCAGGGTGTATCCGGCAGCGCCAAAACCGCAAATCACGCCAATTGCAATGTTTGAGATATATGAATGGTGGCGAAATGCCTCGCGGCTAAACACATTTGAAACATGCAACTCTATTGCAGGCACCTCTACGGCTGTAAGCGCATCGAACAGCGCGATAGACGTATGCGTATAGGCACCGGCATTGAGGATGATTCCATCGTGTTTGGATTTTGCCGCTTGGATCCAATCAACCAGCGCACCTTCGTAGTTTGATTGTTCAAACTGAATTTGAATGTTTGAGGCAACTGCCTTGTCTTGGCAAAGCTTTTTAACGTCTTGCAGCGTGACATGCCCATAAATTTCAGGCTGCCGTGTGCCCAGAAGATTTAAATTTGGTCCATTCAAGATCAGCAGTGAAGTCATGATTTATTCCAGTGCAGTGGTTTGTGCCTTACTATAACATGGAAGAAACCCTGACTAGGGTCTGCAGCAGAGTTTGTAAACTCTGATTTGTATCGGGTGTTATCTCACGGACATGTCCAGATTAGGATCTATTTTTAACTTAGACAGTTTCCTTTTAGGGGTCGTTTACGGGAGGGGGCGAAATGACACTCTAAGCCTCGTTTGGGTTAGCAGCCGTCCATCTTTTTTGAACGCAAAAGATAAAAGGAAGGTGTTTCGCAGATAGTTTATCCTTACTGGGGATAACTTTTCCACCATTTCTTTTTTCGATCGGTCCAATTTAAAACTGTCGTAACGCCACTCAGGTATGAATAATGCCAAGTAAAGTCTAACGAAGAAACAAAGTCTTAGGGCGAAAAAAGTCACTAATTGTGGGCTTCTAAAAATAAATTGAGTTTATTTAAGTATCTAATTAGAATTTATATTGACCTTAACATACCCGTTGGTATCTTAAAGCGGCTAGGTGGATGATTATTTGTTTTGTCTCCCTCCCAAAGGTAGTATTACCGATATGATTTCATCTAGTGCTGAATGGAGGTCGCACAAGCAAGATCCGCTGAACAGCCTCGCTGATTATTTAAATAAAGGGCGTAGGCCTGTTTTGAGATTTACTTAAATCATACAAGCGAATTTATAAATGATATAAGCGGCCAAGGCGTTTTGGACCTGACCGCCATTAAGGGGTTGCTGTTTTGGCTCTTTAGGATTTTAGGCGCTTCGCATGGGTCTGTACGACGCGTTTGGCGGAGCTGAACATTTCAGCGCGGCAGCGCATCTTCATCTTCGGATTGTCCTGCAAGCCACGTGCGAAAATTGCGCAGGGCAGGGTCGTTTGACCGCTCACTGGGCCAAACCAAATAATACGCCCCATCGCTTTGCATTGATTGTCCAAAGGCGATCACCATACGCCTTGTCGCGAGATCCTGCTCCACCAAATATTTTGGCAATAAAGCCACACCAAGCCCGTGTATGACGGCCTGAATAATGGTTGAAAACTGATCATAAACCGTGCCGTCCACCGCAGCATCGCGAATATCTTGGGCTGCAAACCAATCTTTCCAAGCTGTAGGTCTGGTGGCGATATGCAGTAAGGGCAGGGCAGACAACTCGCCCGCCCGGGTGACGGTGTGACCGTTCAGCACAGACGGCGCACAGACCGCCACAAGTTGTTCGGTTTTCAGGCGCAAATGATCACCACCCGGCCAGTCGGCAGCGCCAAAATGTAGCGCAGCATCGAAATCTTCATCGCCAAAATCAAACGGCTGCAACCGGGTGGCCATATTGAGGGTAATGTCAGGATAACGGCGGGTAAAATCAGCCAGCCTTGGGACAAGCCAGCGCATCCCAAAAGTCGGAAGAATGGCCAGGTTCAAGGAGCCGCCTTGCGGGGTCAGGGTCAAATCCAGTGAAGCGCGTGAAATTGTCTGCAACGCCTGTCGGATTTGCGCCGTATACATGCGCGCCTCCGGGGTCATTTGCATGCGCTTGGCTTTGCGCAGGATCAAGTTAACACCCAACTGGGCCTCAAGCGCCTGCAATTGTCGGCTCACGGCGCTTTGGGTTTGGGACAGTTCTTTGGCCACCGCACTGGCGCTTCCCAAGCGGTCTAGCGCTTCGAGTGCTCGCAAAGACGCAATAGAGGGTAAAAACCGCGAAGGCGCCTTCATATATTCGATTTACTCATATTATTATGCCAATTTATTGATTTTATGTCCGCGTAACATGATCTATAGGTATATACAACGGCAGGTCGCCGTTACTGTTTCTGTCAGAGGAGTGCCCGATGCCCAAAGATATGCCCCACCTGAGCGCCAAGGATGCGCCCGATCTTGGTTCTTTTAATTGGGAAGACCCACTGATGTTAGAAGATCAGCTGTCTGACGAAGAACGGATGATCCGCGACAGTGCCCGGGCCTATGCCCAAGAAAAACTGCAACCACGAATCAAGGCAGCGTTCAACGACGAAAGCATTGAGCCAGAGATTTTCAAAGAAATGGGCGCGATGGGATTACTGGGCACCACCATTCCTGAACAATATGGTGGCCTTGGCGGGGGCTATGTCACCTATGGGTTGGTGGCCCGCGAGGTTGAACGTGTCGATAGCGGCTATCGGTCTATGATGTCGGTACAAAGCTCGTTGGTGATGTATCCAATTTATGCCTACGGGACTGAAGAACAGCGGCAAAAATATTTGCCAAAGCTGGCAACGGGCGAATGGATCGGCTGTTTCGGCCTGACCGAGCCCGACGCCGGCAGCGACCCTGCAGGAATGACTACACGGGCTGAAAAAACATCCACTGGTTACCGGCTGAGCGGCGCAAAAATGTGGATATCCAACAGCCCGATTGCTGATGTGTTTGTGGTCTGGGCCAAATCGGAAGCCCATGGCGGCAAAATAAAAGGCTTTGTGCTTGAAAAAGGGATGCCGGGGCTATCTGCTCCGAAAATCGCCGGCAAGCTGTCGTTGCGTGCCTCCGTGACCGGTGAGATCGTGATGGAAGGCGTCGAGGTCGGTGAAGAGGCTTTATTGCCCCATGTTGCAGGCTTAAAAGGTCCGTTTGGATGTTTGAACCGGGCGCGCTATGGCATCAGTTGGGGCGTGATGGGGGCAGCAGAATTTTGCTGGCATGGCGCCAGACAATACGGGTTGGACCGACATCAGTTCAAACGTCCACTGGCCCAGACGCAATTATTTCAAAAGAAACTGGCAGATATGCAGACAGAGATCACATTGGGTCTGCAAGCCAGCTTGCAGGTTGGTCGTCTGATGGATCAAGCCAGGGGTGCGCCAGAAATGATCAGTTTGATCAAGCGGAACAACTGCGGAAAAGCTCTTGATATTGCGCGACTTTCTCGGGACATGCACGGCGGCAATGGAATCTCATCAGAGTTTCAGGTGATGCGTCATATGATGAACCTTGAAACAGTGAACACCTATGAAGGCACTCATGACGTGCACGCTTTGATCCTTGGTCGGGCTCAAACCGGTTTGCAGGCGTTTTTTTAAGGCGCACGTCGCAATAAATTTTCGAATGCTTAGCTGTTGCGCCTGCACCCTGTATAAGAACAGGGTGCAGGTCCTACTGTAACGAATTGAGATGACAGTCAAAATTCGAATTGAGAGACTGTCATTATATTGTAGCAAATTAATCGTATAATAAGTATTATGTTAATTAAAGAAACAAGTAATTATTATAAATCTTACACCCCAAAGACTTTCAGGCCGTTAGCCACTTACACATACCTGACGTATATTAAATTCTTGTCGTTCAATCGTGCCGGACAGCCGATATCCCGATGGGCCAAAGCGCCATAAGGATCCCCGAGCCAAAACCAGTCTACGAGAGCAACATTATGATACCTATGCCGTGAGATTATCCCAGCGCGTAACCAGCGCCGCGCACCGTGCGCAAAACATCTTTGCCTCCCTGTTGTGACAATGCTTTGCGCAGACGGCCGATATGAACGTCGACCGTGCGGGTGTCGACATAGATATCACGCCCCCAAACCCGGTCGAGCAATTGATCTCGGCTCCAGACCCTGCCCGGCTTTTCCATCAAGGTCCGCAACAGTCGAAACTCCGTTGGTCCAAGTTTAATCTGCGTTTCGGCGCGGAACACCTTATGAGTTTCTGGATCTAGAGTGATATCCTGGAAATAAAGGGCCGCTCCGATAGAGGCAGCCCGTGTCCGGCGCAATTGGGCGCGCACCCGAGCAATCAGTTCCACAACAGAATACGGCTTTACCAAATAGTCGTCTGCCCCAATTTCAAGACCGCGAACTTTGTCCATTTCCTCGGATCTGGCCGACAGCATAATAATCGGTATAGACCGAGTTTCGAGGCGTGACCTGAGGCGGCGGCACACCTCGATACCCGACAGATTGGGCATCATCCAGTCCAACAGAATAAGATCGGGTTCTTCTTCTTCCACCAATAACAAAGCATCCTCGCCATTGTCTGCGCAGATAACCTTAAAATCCTCAGCCTGAAGATTATAGGTCAACACCTCACGCTGCGAAGGATCATCTTCAACCAGTAAAATATTTGGATGGTCAACACTCATTACTCTGCTCCGATACTCCGCGTTGGGTTCATGCCACTCAATGTCGCATCACTGGACGTAATATCGGCTTTGGTACGCTCATCGGTTGGTTTTTCGCCACTGGCATAAAACACGACTTGCTCGGCGATGGAAGTAACATGATCTCCCATGCGTTCTATATTTTTTGCAATAAAGTGAAGATGCATACAGGCAGTAATGTTACGCGGATCCTCCATCATAAATGTCAGAAACTCTCGAAACAGCGTGTTATAAATCTGATCGACAGCTTCATCGCGCTCGATCACCGCCAGCGCCAGTGCTTGGTCTTGCTGAACATAGGCATTCAGGGCGTCACCCAGCATCAACTCTACCTCACGTGCCATGCGGCGCAGGGCCGCCGGTGAGCCCTCAATGCTTCGTAGCTCAAGCAAGACACGCGTGCGCTTTGCAATATTTTTGGAATAATCCGCAATCCTTTCAAGATTACCGGACACTTTGATCACGGTTAGCAATAGCCGCAGGTCCTCGGCATTTGGCGACCGCAGCGCAATGACCCGTGCAGCCTCGTCATTTATTTGCTGCTCAAGCACATCGATCGCCGCGTCCGCAGCGCGAACTTGTTCGGCCAGTTCGGCGTCACGATTATACAGCGAGGCAGACGCACCGACGATAGACGCCTCGACCAGCCCGCCCATTTTGATTATTTTAGCTTTGATTGCGTCCAGTTCCCTTTGAAACTGCGAGACAATATGCAAGTCTGACATCAAACTCTCCTTATCCAAACCGGCCGGTAATATAGTTATTGGTCATTTCATGCTGCGGCTTCATGAATAACTTATCAGTAAGCCCCACTTCTACCAGCCGTCCAAGATGAAAATAGGCCGTTCGTTTTGAGACGCGTGCGGCTTGCTGTAACGAATGCGTCACAATAACGATCGAATATTCACTACTAAGTTCATGTATTAACTGTTCTATCCGAGCTGTAGCAATAGGATCAAGCGCTGAACACGGTTCGTCCATCAATATTATCTCGGGGCTTACTGCGATCGCACGGGCGATACACAGGCGTTGTTGTTGACCGCCTGAAAGCCCGGTTCCCGGGTCATCAAGCCGATTGTGCACTTCCGACCAAAGGCCTGCACGTTCGAGCGCCTCTTGCACGATTTGTTTCAGGTGCCCAGTGTTGTCAGCCAGCCCATGAATTTTTGGCCCATAAGCGACGTTATCAAAAATAGATTTTGGAAAGGGGTTTGGTTTTTGAAAAACCATCCCGACACGGGCGCGTAAAGGCACCACATCTACATCTGGCGCATAAATATCACCGCCGTTCAAGCGTATGTCACCAGACACTTTGCAGGTTTTTATTGTATCGTTCATTCGGTTAAGACACCGCAGAAACGTTGATTTTCCACATCCAGACGGCCCAATAAATGAAATGACTTCGCTGCCACCTATATCCAGTGACACATCTTCGATCGCGGTTTTATCCCCATAATTCACCCGTACTTGACGGGCTGTCATTCGTGGGTTTTCAACGTAAATATCACCAATGGTCGCATTGGGAAGCTTTGCAAGATCGATATCCGGCCTTACAGGGGCGTCAACCTTTTGCGGTTCAACCATTTTTCCGTCTTCCATGATTTATCAATCTCCTACCAACGACGTTCTAGTTTTTTCCGCACGATAATAGCCGCTGCATTCATCGTGATTAAAAAGGCCAATAAAACAATGATTGCTGCACTGGTTTTTTGCACAAACATCCTCTCTGCAAAGTCTGCCCACATGAAGATTTGTACCGGCAGGACGGTTCCAGGATCTGTGACGCCACCTGGAACATCTACGATAAACGCAACCATACCAATCATAAGCAGGGGCGCCGTCTCACCAAGCGCCTGCGCCATACCGATAATCGTGCCGGTTAACATCCCCGGCATCGCCAATGGGATCACGTGGTGAAATATTGTTTGCACCTGAGACGCACCAACCCCCAGAGCGGCCTCGCGCACGCTGGGCGGCACGGCGCGGATCGCCGCGCGCGACGAAATGATGATTGTCGGCAATGTCATTAGGGCCAGCACCACCCCGCCAATCAGCGGGATCGACCGTGGCATACCAAAAATACCGATAAAAACCGCCAAACCCAGAATACCGAACACGACGGAGGGGACCGCCGCAAGATTGTTGATATTGATCTCGATAATTTCGGTAATACGGTTCTTTGGGGCTATTTCTTCCAAGTAAATCGCAGTGGCGACACCAATCGGAAATGCTAGCACAAGGCAGACCGAAAGCGTGAGGATCGAGCCGATGAACGCGCCATAGATGCCTGCCATTTCGGGGTTGCGCGACGCGCTGCCGAAAATGAGATAATCTGAGAAAGCATAAACGATCTTGCCATCCGACTGAAGCCTGTCGATATATTCCACCATTTTATCGCTGATACGACGGTCGTTTTCAGGCGTTTCACGTTTGATAAATCCACGTAGAAAGCTGTCGACATCATCATCCAAGGCGAAGCGCAATGTTTGCGTGGTGTCCATCAATGATGGATCATCATAGACCAGTTCGCGCAGCCTCTGTTCGGCTCCGGCCGAGATCAGCTTGCCGGCGGCACGTTTGTTTTTGCGCCCTTCGGCATCAACAGCGGCATATAGCGCCGATCTGATCACCCCGCGCGCATCGCCGTCATACAAAGATTGCAGTGACAAATCGCCGGTTGGATCCAGTTTTTCGCGATCAATCTCAACCTCTATCTCGACGTAATACTGAAAGAACCCCGGGAGACCCTTAGAAAAAATCGAAAAAAACAAAACAACCAGAAACGCCAGCGCAACGGCAATTGCGCTGCGCCCCAATAGCTGGAAATTGCGTTCGCTTTTTTTGCGCTTTGCCATAGAGGCCGCAACGCGCTCGGTCGCCGTTGTTGGCGAAACCAATCCTTTGGGTGTATCAATCATATTGTTCTCTGTATTTATTCACAACGTGCAATGCGATAAAGTTCAGCATCAAGGTAATCACAATCAATGTCAGTGCTAGGGCAAAGGCCGAAAGGGTCTTGGCTGACTCAAACTCCTGATCGCCCACCAGAATGGTCACGATCTGTGCAGTGACCGTCGTCACAGCATCAAGCGGGTTCATAGATAGATTGGCCGCCAGACCAGCCGCCATAACCACGATCATCGTCTCACCCACAGCGCGTGACACCGCCAGTAACACGGAGGCAACAACCCCCGGCAATGCTGCGGGCAAGACGACTTGCCGAATGGTTTCATTCTGGGTGCTGCCAAGGGCATAAGACGCCTCACGCAAAGCCTGCGGTACCGCGGTGATCACGTCGTCAGATAGAGATGAAATAAAAGGGATAATCATGATCCCCATCACCAGCCCCGCCGCCAATGCCGATTCGGACGCGACGTCCAGCCCCAGCGTGAGTCCCATTGAGCGGACGAAAGGGGCCACCGTGAGGGCCGCAAAAAAGCCGTAAACAACCGTCGGCACACCCGCAAGCAGTTCCATCAACGGTTTGACCACCCCGCGCGTGCGGTCAGAGGCATATTCCGACAGGTAAATCGCACTGAACAAACCCACGGGCACCGCAACTGTCAAAGCCACCGCCGAAATCAACATGGTGCCGGCAAACAAAGGGACGGATCCATAGGTGGACAGACCCATTTGCCCCGACCCTGCCCGTTCTGCGCCCTCGAACTGCGGGTTCCAGGTCAAGCCAAACAGAAACTCACTCACTGGCACCAGAGCAAAAAAGCGCAAGGATTCGAACACCACCGAAAAGACAATTCCTAATGTCGTCAGAATGGCGATCAACGAGCTTGCCGCCAGCAAGGCAATGATAATTTTTTCAACAGCGTTGCGGGATCTGAAGTTTGGGTTTATT
>Ga0206131_10007026_pt1 | contig 11368 bp, 13 predicted proteins | sample Helgoland_Spring_FD_148636 | JGI IMG/M metagenome (GOLD analysis project Ga0206131, IMG submission 148636) | Pelagic subsurface seawater microbial communities from Kabeltonne, Helgoland, North Sea - Helgoland_Spring_Bloom_20160517_1 | ecosystem: Environmental > Aquatic > Marine > Epipelagic ... | reverse complement strand
AATAAACTGGCCGATTGCAGGTCTTTCAGAGCCGCGGCGAGCGGGGCTGTGAACGTCTTTTCAAATTGCGGGTCCTCGCCTTTATGGCTGTCGATGAAACTGGTTGCGATATTGATAAAGGCGCGGATATGGCGCCCGCCCTCTTGGCCAAGTTTTCGCCCCACCAGATCAAGCGCCTGCACCCCGTTGGCACCCTCATAGATCATCGTAATGCGGGCATCGCGGGTGAATTGTGACATGCCCGCCCCTTCTATATAGCCGTAGCCGCCAAAAACCTGTTGTGCCTTAACAGTCATCTTGTAGCCCTCGTCGGTGAGAAAACCTTTGATCACCGGGGTGAGCAGTGAGATTAAACCCAAAGCGGCTTCGTCTTGTGAGCGCTGTGCGCGATCAATTAGCTCAGCACCCCAAAGCAAGAGCGCCCGCCCACCTTCCAGATAGCTTTTTTGATCCAGTAACGCGCGCCTTATATCGGGATGCACGATTATCGGGTCGGCAGGGCCTTTGGGGTTCTGCGCGCCATATGCGGCACGGCCCTGCAGCCGGTCTTTGGCATAGTAAACTGCGTTTTGATAGGCGATTTCGGCCTGTGCGATGGCTTGTGCTCCGACGCCCAAGCGCGCCTCATTCATCATGGTGAACATTGCGCGCATGCCTTTGTGGGGTTCACCCAAAAGATAGCCGGTGGCGCCGTCATAGTTCATTACGCAGGTGGGATTGCCGTGCAGGCCCATCTTGGTTTCGATCTTGCCCGCGGTGACGGCGTTGCGCTCACCCAGAGAGCCGTCGCTATTTACCATCACTTTGGGTACGATAAATAGGGACACCCCTTTGATTGCGTCCGGTCCCCCAGGAATTCTAGCTAAGACCAGATGGATAATATTTTCAGCCAAATCATGGTCGCCTGCCGATATAAAGATTTTCTGCCCAGTGATGTGATAGCTGCCATCGGGTTGCGGGACTGCTTTGGTGCGCATCAATCCAAGATCAGTGCCGCATTGTGGTTCCGTCAGGTTCATTGTGCCAGTCCAGTCACAGGCGACCATGGGTGGAAGGTAGGTGGCTTTCTGCGCCTCGGTGCCATGCGCTAGAATCGCTGAGGCGGCCCCGTGAGTAAGGCCCTGAAACATTGCCAAAGATTGATTGCCTGATGAAAATATTTCATTGGTGATCGTTCCCATCAAATAGGGCATGCCCTGACCGCCATAGATCTCGGGCAGATCAATACCGCTCCAGCCACCGTCTCGTATTGCTTTGAATGCGGTGCCAAAGCCGCTGGGCGTGTGTACGATCCCAGCGTCAAGTCGGCAGCCTTCTGTATCGCCGTGCGCATTTAGGGGTAATAAAATATCGGTGGATATTTTTCCGACTTCATGCACCAAGGCGGCCACCAATGCCGGGTCAATCTCACTGTAACCTGGAATTGACGAGGCGGCGATGTTCATCACTTCAAATAAAATAAACTCAATTTCTTTTGCGGGTGCTGCATACTCTGGCATTTGTACTCCAGTATAAAAATATTTATGTTCGCTTAATTTAAATCGCCGCTTTCAACCCAACCATTTTTGGTACCGTGAGCGCGGGCCTCTTTAAGCAGATGTTTTAATTCATGGATGGTCTCGTCCAATTCGGCACGCTGTTTTTCCATAATTTGAAGACGTGATTGGGCAAGTTCATAGGTTCGCTGAAACTGTGTATGTTGCTGATCGCCTATTTCGTACAGGTCGAGCAACTGGCGGATTTCCTCCAAGCTGAAACCAAATCGTTTCCCGCGCAGTATCAATTTGAGTCGGACGCGGTCGCGCTTGTTAAACAGACGATGCTGTCCGGAGCGCAGTGGGCATAACAATTTGATCGATTCGTAATACCGCAGTGTCCGAGGCGTTACCTCGAAATCTGCACTCATTTGCTGGATCGTCATCATTTCGTTAGCCATTGTGGTCTCTTTGATCTGGCTCCGTGGTGAATTGATTTCGGCATTGAAAAACCGAACCTTTGATACCTCCTATCATAGTTCTGTCGTTGACGTATGCGTAAAGTTGTGGCTGACCGCATGGGCGCTCTCTGACGTTTTATCCATTCCGGTTGATTAGGCTTTGCGTTCTAAATCCTGAATGGTTTCGTTGCGGAGTGATTGCAATTCATCCATGGCGTGTTGCAACTGTTCTTTTTGCATGGCGAGGTCAACCAACTGTCGGTCAGCCATCTCAATCCAAGCTTTCATCTGCGCGACGGTGCCTTCTTTTTCATACATCAACAGCCACTGCCGGAGTTCCTCCAATTGAAAACCGAACCTGCGTCCACGGAGAATCAGCGTCATGCGGGCGCATTCGCGTGGGCCATAGAATCGCGCTCTGCCCTCGCGATCGGGTTGCAACAGCTCAATATATTCATAATACCGCAGCGTACGCGGTGTGACGTCATATTTTGCGCACATTTCTTTGAACGTTAGACGCGGATCAGACATGACTTCTCTCCCTTCCGCCCAAACTAAGGCGAAGGCTTGGCAAGGGCAACATAGAGGTTTGCAAATTTGTGCAAGAGAGCCTTATAGATAGACAAATGATGGGGTTTCAAGATGGCGACCGACAAGACCAAAATTGCCCGACAGTTCATGGAAGCTATTCCGCATGCGGTTGCGCTGGGTATGGCGTTTATCGATCTTGGCGACGGAGAGGCCGAGATGACCATGCCCTATGACATACGTTTTGTTGGTGATCCCGAAACTGGGGTGATCCATGGGGGCGCCGTGTCAACGTTGATGGATACCTGCTGTGGTGCTGCGGTGATCAGTCATCCGGCTTGTGCAAGCGGCACGGCGACGATAGATTTGCGCATTGACTATATGCGGCCTGCGACGCCGGGGCAGGCGCTGTCCACCCGCGCTGTGTGTTACAGGGTTACGCGCTCGGTGGCCTTTGTGCGCGCTAACGCTTTTGATGATGATAAAACCCGTCCTGTTGCGACGGCGACGGGTGCTTTTACCGTCGAGGGGCGTGTTTCATGAGCGCCGAGCCCTCTTTCAAGCGACGCCATCCTGAACCGGTCCAGCAGGTCAAAAAGCGCCGTGATGCAGCACTCAATGCGCTGGTGCAAGGCGTGCCTTATATTCAGTTTCTTGGGGTTGAATTTGACCGGCGAGGCGATGAATTAACGGCCCTTTTACGGTTTGACGACAAGTTGATCGGCAATCCGATACTGCCGGCGTTGCACGGAGGGGCGATTGCGGCCTTTCTTGAGATCACAGCGATTATTGAGCTGAGTTGGTCTCTAATCTGGGCAGATATGGAATCTGGCGTTCTCGATTTGGCAACGCTGGAAGCGGGGAAACTGCCACGTTTGCCCAAAACCATCGATTTTACGGTTGATTATCTGCGGTCTGGTTTGCCGCGCGATGCCTATGCAAGGGCGCGGGTGGCGCGCTCGGGGCGTCGCTATGCGTCGGTGAATGTCGAGGCGTGGCAGGACAAGCGCACGCGACTGTTCACCCAGGCAACCGGGCATTTTTTAATGCCTGATAAGGCCTGAGCGCATGGGCGATGATCGCGCAGCGGTCACCCACAGGCGGGTTTTAAACATTGCGCTGCCAGTTGTTCTGGCCAATGTGACCCTACCTATTCTGGGCGCTGTTGACACCGCAGTGGTGGGTCAAATGGGAGCAGCGGCACCGATTGGCGCTGTCGGAATTGGGGCGATTATTCTCGGCGCTTTTTATTGGTTGTTTGGTTTCTTGCGGATGGGGACCGTCGGAATAGCCAGTCAGGCCTTGGGGGCGGGTCAGCATGGCGAAGTGGCCGCACTTTTGACACGGGTTCTATTACTGGGTGGCGGTGGTGGCGTGGTGTTTGTGATCTTGCAACAGCCGCTTTTTTGGCTTGCATTCCAGTTGTCGCCGGCGTCGCCTGAGGTCGAAGATCTGGCCAGTCAATATTTGACCATTCGGATTTTTAGTGCCCCGGCGGCGATTGCGATGTTTGGTATCACAGGCTGGTTGGTGGCGCAGGAACGCACCCGCGCGGTGCTGGTGATCCAATTGTGGATGAACGGCTTAAATGTGGCACTGGACCTGTGGTTTGTACTGGGTTTGGGTTGGGGCGTCGAAGGTGTGGCGATTGCAACGTTTGTAGCTGAATGGAGTGGACTTGCTCTGGCGATTTGGCTGTGCCGCCACACTTTTATCACGCCACTGTGGCGCGACTGGTCACAGGTGTTTGATCGTGCGCGTCTGAGCCTGATGTGGTCTGTTAACCGCGATATTTTGATTCGGTCTCTGCTATTGGAAATAATTATGGTGTCGTTTTTATTTCTCGGCGCAGATTTTGGCGATGTGACCTTGGCGGCCAATCAGGTGCTGTTGCAGTTTTTACAGATCGCCGCCCATGGCCTCGACGGGTTTGCCTTTGCTGCAGAAGCGCTTGTTGGACAGGCGTTTGGGGCACGATTACGTCACCAAGTGCGGCGTGCGGCGCTGTTGGCAGGCGTTTGGGGAGGCATCAGCGCGCTGGCTCTCGCACTTGGATTTTCACTGTTTGGCGGCGCGGTTATCGACATCATGACCACCGCGCCCGAGGTCCGCCTGGTGGCTCGTGACTATCTGCCCTACATGGTGATCGCCCCACTTTTGGCTGTCGGACCGTTCATTCTGGATGGAATTTTCGTCGGAGCAACCCGCAGCCGCGACATGCGCAACATGATGTTTGTCAGTTTTGTCATCTATGCTTTGGCGGTTTTGTGTCTGTTGCCATCTTTGGACAACCATGGCCTTTGGATGGCTTTGCTGGTTTCGTTTGTGGCGCGGGGGCTGACACTTGGCCTGCGCTACCGGGCGCTTGAACAAGCCGCCCTGCATTGACAGGCCTTTGCGCTTCGGTGAAACAGTTCGCATTCTGAATAGGTTACATTACCAACTGGGCACGTATAAGCCTGTTTTTAAAAATATTGGGAAATCTAATTCGAAATAATGTGTTTTGAGCAGTCTGGTCGCTGCTGTCATTTTATTGCTGCTAACGCTTGTCTGGGCCGATGTAATATTGACCACACTTGATGATTTGCCCTTTGTTTTGCCGCGTCGAACAGCGCCGTTCGAAGGTTTATCATTCGTTCGGTACATCAATCAGGACCTCAGGGGTAAGACCATTATTGCGACTGGGTTTGCTGCTTGAAAACATATTTACAGGTACAGTGTTCCAGCCTTGAGCGCTTTTGTGAAAGGTGGGGATCACGGCGGTAATCATAGTTGGTCTCATGCTGACTATGGCCTGTTAGGCGCCAAGGAATTTTGCAATGCAGTTAAAACACCGACAGGGTTCTTCAACATTGGCCCAGTGAAGGAAGGCTTTTTCCGTTTCCGCATTTGAGAAAGAAAGGCGAGAAATCAAGGTGGCAGTACAGACGATATTGGCGGAGTTTGCCTATCAAAACGTGCGAGTATCTATCGACAATGACGAGTGGCAGTTCAACAGCCACCATTTGGATGAATTGGAAAAAAGCGACTTGAAAGCAACAGTGACCAGTTCAGATCCTTTTATCGCGCGCACGCAAGAATGGACCTGCCACTTCTGGTCACCTGATATAAGGCTTGCAGGGCGAGATGTGAAATTATCTTATTGATACAAATAAAAGAATTAACGCGGACCATTTGTTGGTCTTACTCAGCGGGTATCGGTCAACGGGTTGGGAGTTCATTCGCTGAAAGCGGCCCTGTCTGATCTTATTATGCCGCACCCGAAATCTATGTCGGCCCGAAGGATGTTTCTCATTTGGAGCGTGTAGGGGCGCAATAGCGGGTCTGCTGGCAAGTTTGTTTGTGTTTGGATCTAAAGGCGAAGGGGTGTTTGAACAACAAGAACCCACACCAGTAAGATGTCTGTGCGATAGTGTTTTGTAGTCGCCAAGCCTGCCGCACTTAAGGTTTCCGGGCTTGCAGAAGATAGCTCATGGGCAATTGTGCCGATCGTCCGGCGAAAATATCATACTCCACCTCGCGGATCGAATGAGGGAATTCCTCAAGCTTGGCGATTTGAAGCCCCGCGGCTGTGATGGCGCTTACGATTGCGCCAAGCTGATGGGGAAACCAATAGCTTTTTCCGGGATTGGCAATTTTTTCACCGTCATAGGTGATCAGACCGGTTTCAACATGGGGCTGTGTTTTGAAATACGAAAAAGTTGGAGTGTGGGGGGTCGTGCTCTCTGGATCAAACATCTCTAAGAAGGGGTGGGTTTCATAAACCAGCATATGGCCATCCGGTCGCAACAGGCCTGCGGCAATTTCAAAAAACCGGATGAGATCAGGCATCCAGTTCAGAACGCCTATGGTAATCAGGGCGATGTCAAAATCCTGCTCGATATTATTTGGCAATGCATAGATATCGCGACATAAAAATTGGCAATTATGCCCAGAGATGGCTTGCAGTGTTTGGGCTTGTTGTAAAAATTGCTGCGATTGATCCAACCCCAACCCCCGGCGCGCGCCAAGGGAAAAGGTTGACAGAATCTCGCGCCCGTTGTTGCACCCGATTTGCACAAGCTTAGCGCCGTCCACCCCGGCTGAGGTTAAAGCAGCGGAAACAATATCATCCAGAACCGAATAAGACTTTTCAGCAAAACCCAGTTTTAGTGCGGACCATTGATCTGACTGCTCATGGTATTTTGCCGATGCATCCCATTGGTTGCGGTTGGCTGCTGTGATGTGTTTTGTGGTTGCAGGTGACCTCATTGCGAATACTCAAATATCAAGCCTTTAAAACAGTGGCAACTATAGGCAGATTGTGAATGGGTCAAGTCGCCTTTGGCGATCTCTACAACCAGTCAGCGCGTGCTGTTCCTACGGCTTCGGAGACGTTATTGAAACCATCGCGTTGCAATAAGGCATCAAGGCCAGTGGTGATGTCTTGCACCAGTGACAGCCCCGCATAGACCAGCGCCGAATACAGCTGTACCGCTTGTGCGCCGGCGCGAATTTTTGCGTAAGCGTCTTCGGCGCTGCTGATGCCGCCGACACCGATCAGGGGTAAATTGCCATCTGTCAGCTCTGACAAGCGGGCGAGAACCTGCGTTGAGCGTTCAAACAGCGGTGCACCGGACAAGCCGCCTTTTTCGCCGCGGTGGCGATTTTGCAAGCCGTCGCGGTTAAGCGTTGTGTTGGTAGCGATAATGCCATCTATGCCAGACGACAGCGCAACCTCGGCCACGTCTTCAAGTTCGTGGCGATCCAGATCCGGCGCAATTTTCACAAAGATCGGGAGCGGGCGGGGCAGGGCGCTGTTGGTGTCTAATACACCGGCCAGCAGTGCGCTCAACGCGGCTTTTCCCTGAAGATCACGCAGGCTTTCGGTGTTGGGCGAGCTGACATTGACCGTGGCAAAATCCAACGCATGCCCGCAATGGGCCAGTACTTTGGCAAAATCCTCAGCGCGATCCGAGCTGTCTTTATTTGCGCCCAGATTAAGACCAACCACCGCGCCTTTCGGGCGGTTTTGCATCCGGTCGGAAATCGCCACCATCCCGTCATTGTTAAAACCAAAGCGGTTGATGACAGCACGGTCCTCGGTCAGGCGAAACAGACGCGGTTTGCTGTTGCCATTCTGGGCCTGCGGGGTGGCTGCCCCTACTTCTAGAAAGCCGAAGCCGGCCCGTGCCAGTGGCGCAATCGCTTGCGCATTTTTGTCAAACCCGGCAGCCAGCCCAAGCGGATTGTCCAGCTGTAAGCCAGCGACGTGGCACTGCAGCCGCGATGACGTCACCTCGCGGCGGGCAGCTACGGGGGCAATGCCCATTTGTAGGGCCTTCAGAGCAACCCTATGCGCCCGTTCCGGATCAAGGCGGCGCAGGGCAATGAGACCCAGTTTTTCGATCATCTTCATGACATGTCTTCGGGGAACTGGTGCGTTCCATTCACCTTTGGCAAGGGTTTGGACCAAACGATATCGTCTAGATACAGAGCGCGGTACAAATGTGGGAACAGCGCGCCACCGCGTGAGGGCTCCCATTTTAAATCCGGACCCAAAAGGTCGGCCTCAAGCGCCAGCAACATCAGGTCGTCTTCCTGTGCAAAATGCTTGGCGGCGGTCTCAGCAACTTGTGCCGCAGTTGAGAAATGAACAAACCCATCCGCCAGATCTATAGGAGCGCCCTTGGTCACACCGCTGTTGGTCAACACGGCCCATTCACTTTTGCGGAATATTTTATAGATAAGCATGAGGCGGTGATGCCTCTAACATGATCAGCCGTCAAGCAGGGGCAGGTGAAAATTATGACATCCGCCCCAATCAGGTTTTGACTTACACAAGCTATAGTGTCTTTAATGTCCATATAAGTATACTTTTAGGAGTATTTTGGATGATTTTTAGATTAATTTTGAGCATTATTTTTTTTAGCGGAAGTGCCGGGTTTGCGGCTGAAAATTATCGGTTAACCATTCTGCATACCAATGATTTCCATGCGCGGTTTGAGCCGATCAGCAAATATGACAGCGCTTGTGGTGTGACTGATAATGCCGAGGGAAAATGCTTTGGTGGCTCCGCCCGACTGGTAACGGCGATTGAACTGGCCCGCCAGCGCAACCCCAATTCAATTTTGGTAGATGGCGGCGATCAGTTTCAGGGGACACTGTTTTATACCTACTATAAAGGCCGGTTGGCCGCTGAAATGATGAACAAATTGGGCTATGACGCCATGACGGTGGGCAACCATGAATTTGATGATGGCCCGGAGGTTCTGAGCGGTTTTATTGATGCAGTCACATTCCCGGTTTTGATGTCAAATGCAGATATCAGCGCTGAGCCGCGCCTGCTGGGCAAGCTGGCGAAATCTGCGGTCATTGAGCGCGGTGGCGAAAAACTTGGCTTAATCGGGTTGACGCCTGTAGACACCAGAGATCTGGCCAGTCCGGGGGACAACATAAGTTTCACAGATCCGGTGGCGGCAGTACAGCGTGAAGTTGACGAACTGACTGCCAAGGGAGTGAACAAAATCATCGTATTGTCACATTCGGGGTATGGCGTGGATCAGCGGGTTGCAGCCGACACTACAGGCGTGGATGTGATTGTTGGGGGGCATTCCAATACGTTTTTATCCAATATCTCTGATCGCGCCGAGGGGCCCTATCCAACGATGGTTGGCAATACCGCGATCGTGTCTGCCTATGCTTATGGAAAACTTCTGGGAGAACTGACAGTTTTGTTCGATGCCGCCGGTGGGGTTGTCAGCCCTGCGGGAGAGCCGTTGATTATGGATGCAGGCGTTGATGAGGATGCGCAAACGGTACGGCGGATCGCCAAGGCATCGGCGCCGTTGGAAGCAATACGTCAAAAGATTGTGGCCCATGTCGGGGCTGAGATGATCGTTGGTGGGTGCCGCGCGCGCGAATGTGAGATGGGGGTCTTGATCGCCGATGCGATGCTCGAGAGTGTGAAATCTCAAGGCGTCCAGATCGCCATTCAAAATGGCGGGGGTATTCGGGCCAGTCTTGACGCAGGCGAGGTCACAATCGGCGAAATATTGACCATCTTACCATTTCAGAACACTCTCTCAACCTTTAGAGTTTCAGGGGCCACTTTGCTTGCGGCTTTGGAAAATGGTGTCAGCCAAGTCGAGGAGGGCGCAGGTCGCTTTCCACAGGTGGCGGGCCTTACCTATGCATTCGACCCTGCGGGCACGGTTGGTAAACGCGTAAGTGACGTACGGGTACTACACAGCGGCAGAGCTGTTCCGCTTGATCCCGTCAAGCTGTATTCGGTGGTATCTAACAATTATCTTCGCAATGGAGGGGATGGGTACAAAATGTTCAAGGCGGCCCAGGATGTGTATGATTTTGGACCCGATTTGGCCGATATCGTTGCAGAATATATGGCGGCTCACGCTCCTTACCAGCCGTACCTGGCGGGGCGGATTATTGAAAAATAGAGCAGTCTTTATGGGCGTCGGTCAGTCAAAGCTTTATGTTTGGTGATCAATGCAATCGATGTGGCCGTAAAATTGATTGTAAAGACAAATCACTGAGTTCCCGCACCAGGTCTTTTGTGAGGCCCCCCACCAATCCAGAATGAACGCAGTGTACTTGAGCCAAGATTAAAGATGAGGCCACTTTGGCCGTAACATTTGACGCAATAGCGCCTTGTCGTTTAGCTTTTTGCACCCAATGAAGAATCATTTGAAAGAAATCTGAACTCTCTGACTGCATGGCTTTTAAAGATGCCTGCCCAAGATCTCGCTGTTCTCGCGTTGCTTGCATCAACAAACAGCCCTGAGGGAACTGTTTGTGGAGGGCAAAAATTTTATCAATGAAATTGTCCACTTGAACCTGAAATGGTTTGCCATCGTTAATAATGTCCCCGAACGCATCTCTGACTGTCTGTCCGTAGAGCGACAGACATTCGGCAATAAGCCCGTCTTCACCACCAAACTCTCGATAGAGGCCTGGTTTGGATAAGTCGAGTTGGCGGCACAATTCGTTTAAAGATCTGGTCGACAATCCGTCATGCCAGTAAAGCGCCATGGCATGTTCCACGATTTGGCTTTTTGACGCTTTTCGTGGTCGTCCTCGACTGCGTAGGGCTGTCATCTATCTTTCCACCATGGTTTCTTCGTCCATATCTGTATCACTGAACAGTGAGTCGTTTCAAACAACTCTGTCATTGCTTCAAAATCACCTTAGTTGACGCAGCGTAATAATCAACCTGATGTTGACAAACAAGCGAAATGCAGTTGATTCGTAGACGTGGTCTGGCAATCTTAGTAAAGACCGTTTTTTCATTAAAAACCATATGTAAGCGGCACTAGGCGCGGTTCTTTGTTGATTAATAGATCATACTGGTTTTGTTGATTTTAGTCTGTAAAGAGATGAGGAAATCACCCGATAAAGGTGGCTTTATGTATGATGATTTGGTGTAAGTCGTGCGACCCCTTAAGTGGGTGTTGCGTATGAAAATTTGGTTTTTGTCCATCGGCTTAGCCTGAGAATGTGATTTGTCGCTGTGCCTGCAACAGTTCCGCTCAGATTTTGGTGGAAACGATGCATGGATTGCATAGTTCGCCATAGTTTGGGCTTAGGGGGCAGCCTCGATAGAAATTAAGGCATTTGGTCTTGGTAAACCGTCGGCTTTGTGCCTTCATGCTATTGTTTGAAGTTCAGGTATTTGTGCGGTTTCATCGCGTGGATCCGGGCGCCTGCTATGGTCATCGTGTGGCTTGGTCTAGTTTCATTCCGGTTTATTTGGTTAAAATGCTAATAGCCTGTCTTGTTGGCTTGACGCGCTGGTTGTTATTACGTAAACGGCCTGCTTGTGGCGGAGTAGCTCAGGTGGTTAGAGCAGCGGAATCATAATCCGCGTGTCGGGGGTTCAAGTCCCTCCTCCGCTACCAAAAATAC
>Ga0206131_10007021_pt1 | contig 11371 bp, 7 predicted proteins | sample Helgoland_Spring_FD_148636 | JGI IMG/M metagenome (GOLD analysis project Ga0206131, IMG submission 148636) | Pelagic subsurface seawater microbial communities from Kabeltonne, Helgoland, North Sea - Helgoland_Spring_Bloom_20160517_1 | ecosystem: Environmental > Aquatic > Marine > Epipelagic ... | reverse complement strand
TTATTGATAAGTTTAATCTTGAAATCAAAGATCTTAACGAAAATACAAAAAATTATTTAACAGCTTTAAAAGATAAATTGGAAATAATTTTATCATCTGCAGGTATTGAAAAGTATACTCCCCAAATAAATGAAAATATAATGGATATAGAGGGTTGTAATCCAAGTCATAATACCAAGAAAACATCTGATGTTTCAAAAATAAATTTAATATCTAAGGTTCTTCAGTCTGGTTATTGTTTGCAAGTTTCAGAAAATAAAATTATCTTTATTAAAAATGCAGAAGTTGAAATATTTGAATTAGAAAAAAAATGAGCAAAATTATAGGAATTGATTTAGGAACTACTTATTCAGCGATCGCCCAATTAGATGATCTTGGTAATCCTGAAGTTTTATCTTCGACAGACTCTAATAGAAAAATAACTGCAAGTGCTGTTTATACCAATGGTGAAAAAGTAATTGTTGGTGATAAAGCTCTAGATGCTTTAGCTGCAACTTCTAAAAATGTTATCTCAGAAACTAAGAGGCAAATGGAAAATGATGTTGTCTATTCTGTTGCCAAAGGAGAATGGGTTGAAAAAGATGAAGCGGAAGAGGGTAGTTATACCCCAGCTCAAGTTTCTTCTTTTATATTGAGTAAGCTTAAAGGTTATACAAATGAAGTTCAAAAAGCAGTTATTACTGTACCTGCATTATTTGCAGAAAAAGCAAGAGTTGCAACATTAGATGCAGCAAAGCTTGCAGGGATTGAAGTTATTGAATTAATAAATGAACCAACTGCAGCAGCCTGTTATTATGCAAGCCTACCTTCTGTTGAAAAAATAACAGGAAAAGTTTTAGTATTTGACTTAGGAGGTGGAACTTTCGATGTCACATTATGTGAAGTTATTAATCAAAAAGTTGATGTTATTACATCACGAGGAGACAAATGGTTGGGTGGTAAAGATTTTGATTCTGAGATTTTAAATTTAGTTAATGAAAAATATAAAGCAGCGACTGGAGAAGGCTTAGATTTAGAAAATAATAGATTAAAATATATGGAAGTTGCTGAACAAATAAAAAGAACATTATCTGTTAAAGATAGGCATGCAGAAGTCATAGAGGGTGATAAAGGACCTAAGAAAATTGAGATAACTAGAGCAGAATTTGAGCAGTCTATTCAAATGCATATTGAAAAATTAAAAATGTTAATGGAAGAATGCATTGATGGAAGTGGCTGTGATACAAAAGAAATCAACCACACTTTACTTGTTGGTGGGTCTACTAGAATACCAATAATAAATAAAACAATTGAAAAAGTGATGGGAAAACCCCCTCTCAAGGGAGTTAATGTGGATGAAGCTGTTGCAGCAGGGGCTGCAATTTATGCAGGTTTAAAATCAAAAGATAGTCTAAATGCAGCTCAAAAAAAAGCTATTGGTAAAGTACAGTTAAAAGATGTCTGCAATTTTTATATGGGCACACTAATTCAAAGAGATGATCCGGTATTAAATAGAAAAGTTACACATAACATGGTGGTTGTTGAAAGAGATACAAAGCTACCGGCGGAAGAAACAAGCACAGTGGTAACTGTATATGATGATCAAGAATCTATCAGTTGTTCAATAACACAATCAGAGGGTAGAGAAGAAAATAGAGAATTTGTTAACCTAATACATGAAGGCGAATTAGTCTTTCCAGATAAAAAACCAAAGGGAAGACAGGTAGAGATAACTTATAAATATGACACTAGTGGAGTTATGCACTGCACTTTTAAAGATGTAAGCTCTGAGAAAAAATATGAGATATCTTTAAGACCAGAGTCTGCAGAAGACCTTAAAAAGCAATATGAAACTATAGAACATATAGTCATTGAATAAGTGAAAATTCCAATAATAAATCAAAAAGAAATTAATACTATCAATAAAGATAAATCAAAAATTCCTTGTTTTGGAATTTCTTTTGAAAATGAAACTATAAGAGTAAAGAATAGTGATAGACCCATAATAAGAATGATTGATGAAAGGGGTCCCTGTGAAGGTGTTCTTAAAATAAACGATTTAGTATTAGAAATTAAAGGAAAAAAAATTAAAAATATTAAAAATTTTTTTGATGAACAAAAAAAAATAAAACCAGATGAATTAATAATTGTAAGAATTAAAAGAAACAGACAAGAACTTAATAGAGCAATTAGAGTAATATCACTTAAAGAATTTAATAATCCAAAACAAAAACATAGAGTAAGGCTTGGTATAGAATTTAAAGAAAAAAATCTTAAAATAATAGCAGTCCAAAAAAAATGGATAACCTATAAAGTTTTAAAGGTGGGAGATATAATCTTAGAGATAAATAAAAAAAAAGTAAAAACAATTTCAGAATATGATAATGAAATAGAAAAAGTCATCTGGGGAGAAAAATTAAAAGTAAAAATTAATAGAGATGAAAAAATATTAGACAAAGAAATTCAAACCACTTCATTTGATGAATATAAAAAAAGAATAGTAATATTTGGTGTTAAAACAAAATTATTCAAAAAGAAATTTGTCAAAGTTATTAGCACACAATCTACACATTCAGAGGGAGACTTGATTAAAAAAGGAGACATAATTTTATCAATTAAAACAAAAATTATGGGAATAAACTTAAAAAAGAAAATTGTTAACGATGATGATTTAATTAGAGAAGTTGTTAATTATGAGCCTACACAAAGAATAACTTTCGAAATATTAAGAAAATCTAAAAAGGAGTTAGTAGAAATTCAATTAATTAGTTTCTATGGTTTTCTAGCAAATAATGAAAAACTTACTAGAGCGTTTCCTGGATTTAACGAACTTCAAGCAGATTTGATGTTAAGAGAATACGAAAACAGTGATTATGCAGGTCTAGATATTGATTTTAGACGAAAAATTATAAATATGAACTTGGAAGTAGAAAATGAGGATGATGAGATAAATAAGAAATTATTTATCTCAACTACAGTAAAAAAAGAAAAAGTTTCAGATAAAGATTGTTTTGTTTTATATTTTAATGATTTTCCAGCAGGTTATGAAATTGAAAATAACTCAACTTATCTTAAAATTTATGCTTTTGATATTACTGATTTAGATCAAGAAGAATATGAAAATATATATTATGAAACTGAAGATTATGAAGATAACCCAAAATTAGAAAATTATATAAGAGATAATTGTCATATTATTAAAACTCATAATATAGATTGGTCAGAAGGATCTATGAATTTAGTTCAAGCTAAATTACTAGACCCTGATGATGAACCAATTGAAAAATTAGCTTTTCCATTTTCGGTTATGCATTTTCCTAAAGCTGGCAAAAGAAAAATAGAATTTAGAGTGTTCATTTGTACAAAAGAATTAAAGTTTCACGAAACAGAAGGCAGACCTTTACATTTAAGTTCAATTAATTATAGACCAGAACATTTTAAGCATCAGCTATATGGAGAAGACAGCTTTGATGAGTATAATATGTACGAAGAAATACTAGCTTATGATTCAGCCTTGATTGATGCAGAATATAAACAACCAGGATATTTAGGAGCAAATAGACAAAAATTAGACTCTTTAATTATTCCTATAGGCCTTCAACTTGCTCAAATTAAAAATAACGATGTAGATAAAAGCTTAAAATTAGTAAAAGATAATATAGCTTATAAGGGAGATAGAACAGTTGAGGGTGGTATTAATCAAACACTAAATTTAAAAAAATTTTATAATTTAATGATTAGTGAAAATATTGATGCAGAACACTATTTAAAAGAAATAAGAAATAATTCAAAAATTGATGAACGATATGAAATAATAAATTTATTATTAAATATAGCAACAAACGATGATACTTTAATTGCAAAAGAAAATAACTTTATAGACAACGTAGCAAAAAAATTAGAATTAAATCAAAATAAATATCAAGAAATTAAAAGAATTGAAACAGCTTCCTTAAAGTCTGTTGATTTTGGGGATAAGGCTGATGAGAGTATTTTTGGCATAACCAAAGATATGGATAATAAAGAAAAATGTAAAATTTTAAGACAGGAATATTCAAGGTGGAATTCACAAACAAATAATAATGATAAAACTAAACGAAATAGAGCTAAAGAAATGACAATTTTAGCGGCTAATTTAAGAAAGCAGTACAATTGTTAATGAACTTTTTGGATAGATTTAGATACTCATACGACAGCTTAAAGGAACTTAATCTTAGTAAAGTTGAGAATACAAATAAAACAAATTTTAATAATCCAATTCTAAAATCCCTGTTATCAACATCAGTAAAAGTAACTCCAGAAATTTTTCCAAAAATTGATCGGTCTATAAAAAATGTATTTAGTAAATTAGAATTAGATAATAATTTTAATTTTTTTATAACAGCTAACCATACTCAGTCTCAAGCTTCATGTGCAATGATGCCAGAAAGTAATTCTGCAGAAATAATTATTACCTCTAAACTGATAGAGTTATTAAGTGGCGAGGAACTACAATATGTAATTGGCCATGAGGTCTCACATCATTATTATCAACATAATTTATATCCAACACCTAACCAGGCTAAAGGTAAAACAGAATTATTAAACTTATTACACTTATCAAGAGCATCTGAAATATCAGCAGATCGTGCAGGTTTTCTAGGATCTGGGAATATAGAAAATTCACTTAAAGCCATGTTAAAGATTGCAAGTGGATTAGGAGATGAGCATTTAACTTTCAACTTTTCTTCAACATTAGACCAATTGAGAGAATTAAAAGAAATAAAAGGGGATCAAAATCAATTGTACAGTACGCATCCATCTTTTTTAAATAGAATGCAAGCATTAGTCTGGTTTTCGATGAGTAACGAATATCATGAATATTTTGAAACTAATAAAAAGGGAATATATGATTTAAAAACAATTGATCAAAAAATTAATGACAGCATTAAAAAGGTTATTGGTGAGGAATTAGATATATCAACAAAAGAAATATTTAGTAGTGCTTTGATGTGGGGTGCACTTAAAATATTTATTGCAGATAGAAAATTTACAAAAAAAGAACAAGGTTTATTTGAAAAAAACTTTGGTGAAAAAAGTACAATTAGTATGTTGTCTCTTTTAAAGATTTCAAACCCACAATCTATAGAAGGTAGAATTAAAAGTGTCTTAGATGAAGCCTCAAATTTACTTTTACAAGACCGAGAAAGATTATTTAAAGAAATTGAAAAATTAATAAGTGTTGCAGAAGGTAGTGAAGATCAAATTAAAAATTCATTAAAAGTAATAAAGGAAACTTTAAAAGTTTAATATTATGAATGATCAATTATCTATTAATGGCTCTATTAAAGATAATTTATTTAATAAATTAAAGAATAATAAAACTGTAAAGCATCTAGAGATTTCCTATGGGAATGTTGATGATGATTGGCATCTAATTGGAGAACTTAATCAATTAGTCAGTTTATCTATAAAGGATAGTTTTGTTGATTTTAAAAGCTTTTATGGTGCTTTAGCTAATCTAAAGAATTTAAAAAAAATTACTTACAATTATTATTGTTTCTTTAATAAACAAAAAAATGATCAATTAAAGAATATTATAATTAACATAAAAACTTTTCAAATTGATTTACCTAAAGATGACGAACCAGATTTTGATTTTAATAATTATTTAAAAGAGACTTATAAGAAAAAATTTCATTCTATCTTTGAGATCAAAAATTGTGAAAAAATATTTATAAATTTAGAAGAAGTTATATTTACAAATTATCAAAAATTTAAAACATTAGCTAAAGAATTCGATTCAGCTGAAAAAAAATTATTTGAAAAAATAATATACTGGGGAATGGAATCTTCAGTTCTAAAAAAGTTTAAAAAATTGAATGAAATAAGTATAGATAAGGAAAAAAATATTAATCTTTTATCACTCGGTGTATTTGACATTATACAAAATAAAAATTTTAATAATTTAGGAATAAAATTAAATGGAATTAAAAATATAACTTTAGATAAAATTTTTAAAGAAATAAACATTTTAGACATTTCTCGTTTAGAAGGTAGTTATAAATTAATTAATGATAAAAATTTAAACTTAGATAAATACAGTAAAGTTATAAACACAAGTAGCGTATCCAATTCCTCTTTGTCTATTAAACCCGACGTACTATATGAAATTCAATATGGACATAATAAAAAATGGAAAACTAAAAAGGATAAAACTATTATAAATATTTTTAATGATAATATTGAAACTATAATTTTTTCAGATGCAATATCCTTCATAAATGAAGATTCTCATTCATATTTCTATGCGAGAGATAAAGCTGAAGTTTTTAAAGAAATATTTAAAAACTTGAAAAACCTAAAGAATATAATTTTTGATTTTAATAATAGTGATTTAAATAATATTGATTCAAATAATAATTATTTTTTAATTTTATTTATTTATAATATTATAAAAATAAATAGTAGTGTTAATATTCATTTAATAAATATTGATATAAATAAAGGTTTAAACCATAAAAATGAAAACCATCTAATTTATCTAATTAATTTTTTATTTAAGATAAAATTATTATCTAAGAGAACTATTAATATATCAGATGTATCAGATGAGAAGTTATCAAACCTTTATAGTGAGTATATTCATTCAGAAATAACTGAGATATTAGTTGTTGATGACTTAATTTATAATCATTCTAATAAATTCAATAATTTTGATATTAAATATTCCGATCAATATATTGAAGATATCAATTATGAATTTGATAAATATCGTGGCTATGATCCTAAAAATAGAATAAGAAAAGAAATCCCATTTGGAGAGTGTTTTGAGAAATCAATTAACGTAAATACTACCAAACCTACTATTTTTGAAAAAGAAATACCTAATTTAGTTCTAATAATTAAAAAAAATTATTTAAGGGAGTTTTTTAAAAAATTTACTGGTCAGGTACATAGCATATTTTATGAATATATATCTCCATTATCTCATGTAGGAAATATGATTAAATATAATAAAGATTTTAAAGTTAAAAATTTAGATAAAATTAGCCACGATGACCAAAAATATGAAATGGCTTTATCACATTCAGCCAAAAATTCCATATCAGCAATTGTAAAATCTAATGAATTTACTTTTAAAGATAGTGACCAAAGTCTCTTTTTAGAAAGAATAAAATCTCCTGAATATTTCAATGAATCCCTTCAAATTGATAAAAATAACTTAAAAGAACTTCATGAATTATATTTACATGGAAACAGTCCCCATTATGGAAAATATATTGAAATAGATAAACTGAATAACTTTGTACCGATCGAAAAATTAAAAGCATTAGTAATAAATGGACTAATTGATTCTAAAAAATATGAATTACCAGTAATGAATGAATTAAGATTAATTGAATTAGATTTATCCTACAATAGTTTCAATAAATTAAATGAATTCGAGGGTGATGATAAAATCAAGATAAAATTTTTTAAAAACTTACCAAATTTACAAGAACTAACACTATCAAATTTACGTAGTAGCTACGATCAAGAATTATTAAATAATTCTGGATATTCTCAATATGGTATGAGGTGGCATTATACAGGGGTTGATTTTTCAGACATACAAGAACTGAAAAAATTAAAGAAAATACGTATTTGGGGTTTAGATTGTAAAGATATAGCATCTATTAAAGAATTTCCTTCAGTCGAAGAATTGACCTTAAACATTTTTCAAACAACAAAAGATCACGGTCCAGATGAAGACAAATATTTAAGCCCTCCAATTAATGATAAAAGTTTATCATTCTTTAAAAACTCAAAAATGATAAAAAAACTCATACTCAGATTGGGGGATAGACCAGATATGGATGATTTATATGGAGACTTCTTGGCGACAAGATATGTTGGTAACAGTGAATTTATTGATTATATTTCTCATAATATTAAAGAATTAGAACTCACTATAAACTTTGATATTAAAAAACAATCAACCATCCAAGATATAATAAATAAAATATGCAATAGATTTTTAAAATTAGAAAAATTAGAATTGAGTTTTGGTATTGCAATAGATAATAATTCATTTAACTTTGACACTATCAAATACAGAGAAAAGCTATTAGAACAAACCATAGATTTTAAAAAAATTATTAAATTAAAAAACTTAACACAATTTAGTTTTTATAATCCATCATCAGCAATTAAATTTAAATTTATTAATTTTCATGAAATTATTAAGCTAAAAAAACTAAATGATATAAGGGGAGTTTTTGAATTAATCTCATTTAAAGATTTTAGAGAAACAAGAAAACTTTTTAAAAATGAAAAATATGGAGACCCAAATTATTATGATGATGATTACGACTACATGTGTGAAGAAGATGAAAATTATAAATCAGATTGGACTAGATTTAGATACATAAATTCAGATGATTATGGTGATGATTGGTACACTTTAGAAGATAGGTTTATTGCTTTAGAAAAAAAAATTAATGAAAAAAAATATAAGAAGACGACAATTATTAAAAAAAGGAGTTAAAATTAAATATGAAACAACAAATTAAATGCCCACACTGTAATGAGATTTTCCCAATTGAAGATAGCTTAAAGCATGAAGCTGAAGAGTATAGAAAAAAACTTCAAAAAGAAGAAAAAGAAAAATCATCATTAAGACAAAAAGAATTTGAAGATTCTTATAAATTAAAAATTGAAAAACAAAACAAAGCTCATGAAGCTGAATTAGATAAACTTAAGGAAGAAGCTTTAAAAAAGCAAAAAACAGAAGCTGCAAAATTAGCAGCTGAACAAGTTAAAAAGTTTAAAGAGGCTAGTGAACACAAATCTAAAAGTATAAAAAATGAAGCAGAGTTAAGAGCAAAGAAAGATCAAAAAGAACGAGAAGCTTTAGAGGAAAAATTATTAAAATTAGAAAAGGCACATCAAATTGATCTTAATAGAATGAGGTCAAAGGCTGAAGAAGCAGCAAGAGCAGCTAGTCAATCTCCTGTTGAACGTAAGGGTGAAATCCAAGAAGAGTTAGTAGAGGGATATTTAAAAAAGTATTTTCCAATGGATCAATACGAACCCGTCAAAAAAGGTAAGAGAGGGGCTGACGTCATCCAGTTTGTTCATCACCAGCAACAAGATGTTGGTAAAATTTTACATGAAAGCAAAGATGTTTTAAATTTTGATGAAAAATGGGTTAGTAAACTTATTGATGATATGCATCGTGAAGATGCGATGATGGGTATAATTTTCACTCGTGTGATGCCTAAAAAGGCTAAAGGTGTAATGGATGTAAGAGAAGGTGGAAGAATTACAATTTGTTCAGATGAATCAGTTTTACAGTGGGTTGTTGCCTTATCAAGAAAACTAATCATTCAACAAAATAGCTTAAATAGTAATACAAAAGAGGATATTTCATCTAAATTACAGCAACTCCATGACTATGTGAATAGTAATGAATTTAAACTTCAGTATAGAAAAATTAGAAATAATCTCCAGGCAACAGGGGATCAATTAGAAAGAGATGAACGTTCATTTGAAATTCAAATTAAAAATCGTAAAAAAAATCTAGATGAAAGTAAGAAAAATATACACGGAGTAGTTACATCTTTAATTTCAAATGCTGGATTATCTGAAGATTTATTACTTGAATAAAATAAATTAAGAATTATATAAGAAATATGCTTATAGATTTTAAAGATGAAGAATTCGAAACAAAAATTAAGAATGAAGATATCTCTGTAGTTCAATTTTCCGCAGAATGGTGTGCTCCATGTAAGAGTCTCAAGCCCATCATGGATAAGTTTTCAGATACCTACAAAGATAAAGCCAGCTTTTATTACGCAGATATTGAAAATGGGGGAATTAACACAGGATCTGCTGCGGGGATTCGTGGAGTACCAACTGTTATTGTTTACAAAAAAGGTGTTGAAGTAGACAGAAAAGTTGGAGGAGTTGCCGAGAGCCAAATGAAGGAATTCCTTGATAAGAGTCTCTAGTTTAAGTTTAATATCTCTCCCAATAAATAAAAAGATCCTATAATACATATATAAGAATTTAGAGATTCATTTGAAACGTTAGTTATTGCTTCTTGGATATTGTTAGCTAACTTTATATTAGTAAAATCATCTTGTATTTTTAATTTAAATTCTTCTTTTGATATTGATCCTTCTTGGTTAGGAATGTCGATTAAGGTTAAAGATTTTATTTTACCCTTAAAATTGTTCATAAATTCTTTGTGTTGCTTGTCACCCATCATTCCAACGATCAAGTTTATATCTAGATCTAAAGTATTCATCCATTTAGAAAGTGCAGCACCTGCTGCAAAGTTGTGGCCACCATCGCATACAAGGTGATTATTTCCAGCTATTGTTTTTAGTTTTCCAACTTTAATTTCCTGAAGTCTTCCTTTTAGATCTACTTGGGTTACAGCTTTTTTTATATGTTCATCTTTAATATTGAATATGTTCCTAGCAGCCATGATAGCAGTACTAATATTGGCTAATTGATGTTCTCCAAGAATATTTGGTTCTGGTAAAATTACACTACCTTTATTATCTTCATATTGAATAAAATTATTTTCTGCTGTTAAATAATTAAAATCATCTCCATAAAAATATTTCTCAGATTTATTATCTTTAAGAGCATCCTTAATTTTTAGTGTAGTTTCTTTATTTTCTTGTTTATTAACAAATATTTTAGAAGTTAATAATTTTGCTGTTTTTTCATGAATAATTCCATCTATTGTTTTATTTTCTAACCATGAAAGATGGTCGATAGATAAACTACCCAATAAGGTACAAAGGTTATTTTTGAAAACATTTGTCGAATCCATTCTGTGGAAGAGGCCGGCTTCTATAAATGTGACATTATCCTTATATTGTTCGCAGTACTTAAGGTAAGCACAGGTTAATGCCTCAAATTCACTTAAATTATCTGAACCATTAATCTTTTCAATATCTTCTAATAAATCAGCTAAGTTATCTTCATCTATTTCTTTATCATCATAAACATAACGTTCTGTGTATGATTGTAAATGAGGGGAGGTATATAAATTACATTTATATCCAGCTTGATTAAGAATAGATTGAAAACTCTTTATCATTGAATACTTAGAGTTTGTACCAACTACGCTAATAACGTTCTTTAATTTATCTTGTGGGTTTCCAAGCTTTTTTAGTAAATTAAATGTACGATCGAGAGATAAATCTATCTTTTTTTTATGAAGCTTTTGTAAGCGCTGTATTACTTTCTGTAGTTTCATTTTCTACAGTTTTTATAGCAGAATTTTTCTTTAACAAAATTGATAATAATGAGCCAATCTTTTCTCTTAGATCTTTTCTCTCGACAATTAAATCTACAAATCCTGATTTCTGAACGTACTCACTTTTTTGAAAACCTGCTGGTAATTCTTCTC
>Ga0206131_10007020_pt1 | contig 11371 bp, 8 predicted proteins | sample Helgoland_Spring_FD_148636 | JGI IMG/M metagenome (GOLD analysis project Ga0206131, IMG submission 148636) | Pelagic subsurface seawater microbial communities from Kabeltonne, Helgoland, North Sea - Helgoland_Spring_Bloom_20160517_1 | ecosystem: Environmental > Aquatic > Marine > Epipelagic ... | reverse complement strand
TGCTAGATTGCCAACAAGTCAAACAGGAAAAACATTTACTAGTGATCTTGTAGTACACGGCTTTAATGTAGGACGTGGCGGCGCAAGCGGCGCTACAAACTTAATGGTTGGCCACGGTGAAAACTTAACTGCTACTGCTGGTCACAACACTGGCATCGGTGGAACATCAATGTCTGGTGCACTATCAGGTGATAACAACACTGCACTAGGATTTGCTACACTGAGTGCTGCAACCGGCGTAAACAACAACACTGCAATAGGCGCTGATAGCCAAGAACAAAGAACAAGCAACGGCGACGGCAACACAAGTGTTGGTGCGCAAACAATGTCAAATAGTACGTCAGGTGACAATAACACAGCAATTGGTTTACAAGCATTGGAAATTGTTACAGGTGGAAACAATACCGTAGTTGGTGCGTTAAGTGGCAACGTGTTGTCTTCTGGATCAAACAATGTTATTATTGGATACAATATTAACTTATCTGCAAATAGTACAAGTAATGCAATTCAGATTGGTAATGACAATAACACAACATTGGATATCCCAGGAGTAAACATTGGAGTAACTACTACATCATTCCAATTTAGCGGCACATCAGGATTTGCAGGCGTTGGTACATCACTAACAGCACTAAATGCAAGCAACTTAAATCAAGGAACTGTTCCGGATGCAAGAGTAGCATCTAGTAGTATTACACAACACCAGTTGGACATTACAGGAACAGGCGCATTAGATGCCGGTAGTATTAGTACAAACTTCGGCAACATTAATATCGGTACAAGTATATTTACTGGTAACGGCAGCGGCATTACTACTATAAACGCAAGCAACATTACTACTGGTACAGTTGCAGGCGCACGTCTAGGTGGCAACCAAACAATGGGTGGCATCAAGACATTTAGTAATACCACAGAAGCTACAACTTCTTCCAATGGTGCTGTAAGACTACTCGGCGGCCTAAGTGTTGCAAAGAACATCAACTTTGGCGGCACAGCAACTGGCAACGGTAGCGGACTTACTGCTCTTAATGCAAGCAATGTTGGAAGTGGTACTCTTCCAGCTGCAAGACTAAGTGGAACCTATAGTGGGCTTACAGGAACAGGTGCACTAGATGCAGGACAGATTACTAGTGGCTTTGGCAACATTAATATTGGTACAAATACATTTACTGGTAACGGTAGCGGACTAACCAACGTTGATGCAGAGACGCTAGACGGTATTGATAGTACAGGATTTATCCAAACAACTGGCGGTACAATGACAGGTCAGTTAACACTCAACAATACATCAGGTGTTAATGTTATTAAATTTGGTCCAGGTCAAGCAGCAAGTGACGATGCACACATTGAGTGGCTAGGCGCAAGCAATGCAGGTGAGCTGAGAATATCAACTGCTGATGACAACGGTACTGAAGCAATTGTGTTTGGTGACTACGACTTAGTTGACCGTGGCGGAGCATTTACAACATGGCTACGTATGAACCGTACTACATTTACATGGCAAGGCAATACAATTTGGCACGCTGGCAATGACGGTGCAAGCTCAGGACTAGATGCTGATACAGTTGATGGTATTCAAGGTGCTAGCTTGTTGCGCAGTGATGCAAATGATAGCTTTAGTGGCACATTAAGTGGTGCAGGTAGTATTAACATCACAGGAGGCGTTACTGCTGACTTGTTTACTGGAGACGGTAGCGGACTAACAGGAATTAGTGCCGACGATGCAAACACACTGGATGGCATTGACAGTACTGGCTTCTTGCGTAGCACAACTACTGCAAATCAAAACCATTACATTAGAAATGCATCACCGACTATCTATATGCGTGATACTGATGCTAATGTTAGTATGTTACATCAAAATGGCGGCATCTTCTACATACTTCGCGGCGGTAATGATGCCACAAGTTGGACACAAGTTGACGGACGTTGGCCATTAGAAATCAACGTAACCAACAACAACATGACCACAGGCGGCAGTATTAATGCACGTACAGAGATTACTGCATATGGCTCAGATGAACGTCTAAAAGAAAATGTTCGTACAATCGACAACGCACTAGAAAAAATCAAATCACTAGACGGTGTGTTCTACGACTGGAAAGACATGGTAGAAGATGTAGGCTTCTTCCCAACACGCAGAAAAGACGAAGCTGGTGTACTTGCTCAACAAGTTGAAAAAGTATTACCACAAGCGGTTGCACTTGCTCCGTTTGATGCAGATTGGGATAGAGACGAAAACGGTGTTGCTACTGGCTCGCATGAATTGCGTAGTAGAAGTGGCGAAAACTACTTAACCGTCAAGTACGAAAAACTAGCACCGCTGTTTATCGAAGCTATCAAAGAGCAAGATGCAAAGATTGAAGCACAAGCTGTAGAGATTGCAGAGCTCAAAGAAATGGTACAAAAACTACTAGATAAATAATAACACAGTAGAAGCCACGAATTGTGGCTTCTACTCTTGACACAGCGTAAATAACATGTTACAATAGTTAAAATAGGACCAACAATGGCAATACCTGCAACAGGCTCAGCAGTTACAATGACACAGATCAACACTTACTTTGTTGGCGAAGGACAATCAGCGTCATTTGTTCTTGGAACTCTCGGGACTTACTTGGGTATTTCATCAGGTACTACAATTAATATGAGTTCTACCTTTGGTGGACAAGGAATATAAACAGGAGCATACTATGAAAACATTTTACGAAGTCATTAATATTGACTTAGCACAAGAGTATACTGTGCAAAGAAAACTTTCCAAGCTAGAAAGCATCTCAACTCAACTTACTGAAGCAGAAGAAACAGCAGTTAAAACTGCAATTGCTGCAATGGACATTCCTAAAGACGACGAACGTTATCACTGGGTACAAGTTATTGGTAATATAATGGCAGCAGATTTGCTAACAATTGGAAAAGTGCAGCCAGAAAATATGCTAGCAGCAAGCTCGCTACCAAAAGAAGATTTTCAAGAAGCTGTTAAAGTTGCAGTTAAAGGTGCAAACGACCTTAATCAATTTACTGTTGCAGCAGAACAAGCAATTAAAGCAGACGTGATTACAGATAAAATTGTATGACAAAAATTGCAATATGTGTCCCTGCACGAGATACTGTGCACACTGGATTTGCATTAAGTCTTAGCAATATTACAAGTCATTTAACAAGACTTAAAATTGATTATGTAGTATTGTTTAATCTTGGAAGTGTTATAGCACAACAGCGTAATACACTTGTTCACGAAGCTCTTGAATGTAATGCAACACACATCTTATGGCTTGATAGCGACATGCATGTACCAGCAGGCGTTGCAATCAAATTACTTAAACATAAAAAACATATTGTTGCCGCAGCGTATAGTACTAGAGTACCGCCGTACAAGTCGGTCGGATTCAGCAGTGCCGAGGATATTGAAGATAGATTTAGTGCAGTACACGGACTTCACAAAGTCTATGCTGTAGGAATGGGATGCATGTTAGTTGATACACAAGTTTACAATTATATTGGTAAACCTTGGCACAATTATCATTACAACAAAGATATAGATGATCTATCAGGAGAAGATATATACTTTTGTGATGCAGCTGGCTCAGCAGGATTTGAAATATACATCGATGCAGAGTTAAGCCACGAAGTTGCACATTACGGAACAAAGTCATTTAGGTTAAAAGATACACAATGAGTACAGCATTTGATAAGTTTGAAAAGTTTGGCAAGAAAACATATAACGGCCAAGATATCTTAAAAAATCACTTTTTAAGTATCTATCCTGTGCACTACACAGACAACACAGTTGACGAAAGTATAGCTAGTCAGTATGCAGAGCAAGACGACTATGTATGGATTATTGACAAAAGTTTGGACATATTAGACAGCTTTCCTTGGCACTTTCGTCCAGCATTAAATGAACTACCGGCACGGCATACGTTTCCATATGTGTTCAAAGGCAGCAAACGTATTAAAAGCTGGAGTAAAGTCAAGTTAGTTCCTACTAAAACTACTCCAGTAGAAACAGTTCAGCATAAAAATATTGCTGCATATTACGATGTATATTGCGGCAAAGACAAGTTTGACGTATTTTATAATATGACTTTTGAGCAAGCAAAGCAACAGTCAACTACTGATATGTTTTGGCTAGTTCCGAATGATGTTGAAGTAAGTGAGTTTTTTAAATTTACATACAGGCCCGATGACTGGAGTTTTAAATATGTTCATGTGTTTGGAAATGGCTCTCCAGAAAGATTTGATGGTATTGCATTATTTCCAAAACAATACAATCCTGCACAAAGAGAACTTGATCATAGATTTTATGCAAACAAAAAAGAAATAAGTATACGTGCAAGTGACCCTAAACTATATCCTGTTTACAATTTTAAAACGTTTGAGGAATATACGCATGCTTTAGAAAACGAAACAAGTGATTTATTTTGGTTTGTACCAGACGATATAGAGTTATGTAAAGAATTAGATTTATATTTTGATCATCATAATCAATACGACAGGCGTACTAACCATGTATTTTTAAACAATGACGAATACGACGGAGTTGTTTTGTTTAGCAGACATTCTCCGGTAACACTAAAAGAACTCGATCATAGATTTTATGCAAGTAAAAAAGAACACCCGGAGATTTACAGTCAGCCAAAAAAGTTTGACCAGTTTGTAATAAACAACTATGCTGATTACAAACTAGCATTGCAGCGTAGTACAACTGAAATGTTTTGGGGAATACCTAGCGATATCGAAGTTACATCAGATTTCAATTTTGATATTTACTTTACTCATCACAACACATACGACAGAAGTATAACACATGTTTTTGCCAACGGAAAATCATACGACGGCATTGTTTTGTTTAGTAAAAATATACAAGTAGATCAACGAGAAGTTGATTATAGATTCTATGCAAATAAAAAAGAATGGAACATTGTTGCAAGTCATCCAGCTATGTTTCCTATATACAAAATAGATACATATAAAGATTATCTAACAGCATTAGAAACAACTTCTAGTGAGTTGTTCTGGATGAGTGGAACACATATTGATATGTATGTGCACACGTCCGATGTTTATTTTAGTCATCACGATAGAAATCTAAGACAACAAAATCACGTATTTTTACACCAAGATAATAATGATGTTTCGTATAACGGATTAATATTGTGCAGTAAGCACAAACGGCTCACACAGAAAGAAGTTGAATACAGGCATCCTGTTGAACGTATAGAACACAGCGATATTCTTAGTAAAAATAAAAAGTATAAAATTTATTTAATTGATACGTATGAAGATTATTTACAAGCATTAGAAAACTGCGAAACAGAAATGTTTTGGATGTCTTCTCGTAACATCGAGACTGAATCATTTGATTTCTCTATGACATTTGATTTTACAAACTTTTACGATAAAAAAATTAATCATGCATTTCAGCATATTGTCGACAACGAAGTGTTTTACAACGGATTATTTTTATGTAGTAAACACACACTGCTAACACAAAAAGAAGTTGAATACAGACATTTAGCAGAAGTTAAGCAATGGGAAATTGCAGCTAGTTGTAATATATTATACGATAGATTTATCATCGAAGACTACGACGATTATCTGATAGCGTTGGAAGAATCGGATACCGAATTGTTCTGGGGATATACCGAAAATATAGATATAAGAAATTTTGATTTTGATTTGTATTTTACACACGACAACGAGTACGACAGAAAAAACAATCACAACTTTATACACATTGCAAACGGCAAGGAATACCGCAATGGCGTATTTTTGTACAGTAAGCACAAGCTACTTACACAAAAAGAAATTGAATTTAGACACATAGTTGATGCTAAAGAATGGAATGTTATTGCAAGTCGTCCTGTGAAGTATGACAGATTTGTAATTAACAATTATATCGATTACATAAATGCATTAGACACTTCAAAAACTGAGATGTTCTGGGGCGTTCCAAGCGATGTCCAAGTTGCAATTGATTTTGAATTTGATTATTATTTTACACACGACAACGAGTACGACAGAAAGATTAATCATGTTTTTGCAAATGGTACACACACTGACGGTATTGTGTTGTTTAGTAAGCATACGCCAGTAACACAAAAAGAAATTGAAAACAGATTTTATGTAAATAAAAAAGATTTAAATGTTGTAGCAAGTACACCAAAAATCTATGATAAATTTATAGTAGAATCGTATGACGATTATTTAAATGCATTAGAAAGTACAACAACCCAGATGTTTTGGGCAAGTACTCGAAACATTAAAATATGCGATAATTTTGATTTTAATTTATACTTTCCTCATTACAACAATTATGATAGAACTATTAATCATGCATTTGTACATAAAGTCGACGATCAAACTTATTACAATGGGTTATTTTTACTATCTGCAAACAAACCTCTAACACAAAAAGAAATTGAATATAGATTACTAGCCGAACGCAAGGAATGGAATATTGTAGCTTCTGGTCCTATTAACTACGATAAATTTAAAATCACCAGTTACAATGACTATCAATATGCAGTTAACAATTCAACAACTGAAATGTTTTGGATGATTCCTAATAACATTCAAGTCGACTTAAATTTTAACTTTGATATGTATTTTGATCATTCTAAAACTTTTGAAAGAAAAACAAACCATGTTTTTAAGAATGGAAATAGTTGGGACGGAATTAGTTTAGTAAGCAAGCAATGTCACATTACACAGAAAGAAATCGATATGAGATTTCTTACAAATAAAAAACAGTACGATATTATAGCAAGCACTCCACTCTTGTATGATGTTGTATTCATAAGTTATAATGAACCTAATGCAGATGAAAACTATGCAGCACTTTGCAAAAAGTATTCCAATGTAAAAAGAATTCACGGAGTTAAAGGAATACATCAAGCACATATAGAAGCAGCAAAACTTGCAACTACAGAAATGTTTTATGTAGTTGACGGCGATGCACAGCTAGTCGATAACTTTGATTTTGACTTTTATGTTCCTTACTATGATCCTACTAGCAAACAATCAGTTCATGTGTGGAAAAGTCAAAATCCTATCAACGGATTAATTTATGGTTACGGCGGCGTAAAGTTACTTCCAAAAGAACTTACATTAAATATGGATACATCGACTGCAGACATGACTACGAGTATTAGTAAATATTTTAAAACTGTAAATAAAATTAGTAATATCACTGCATTTAATACAGACGAATTTAGTACATGGCGTAGTGCATTTAGGGAGTGTGTAAAACTTAGTAGTAAAACAATCAAAGGTCAGCTAGACGACGAAACCGAATTTAGATTAACTGCATGGTGCACAAGGGGCAAAGACAAGCCATTTGGAACCGCAGCATTAGCTGGAGCAAAAGCAGGAAAACAATACGGTATTGATAATATAGGCAACATCGATGCGCTAACAAAGATTAATGATTTTGAATGGTTAAACGATAAATTTAACAACTTCAAAAATAGTCTTTAATTTTTGTTGATTGGTTTTGCTTTGTAAGGTACTTAGTACACCTCTATGGAGAGGCTTTGGCCAGTTGTTAAAACTTACCCAGGCATAACCATTATGCTCATTGTTTAATAATGGTATGAACTCTTTATCGATTACACAAAGATACGTATGAAATTGAAAATGGTCGTCGTTGCTGATAAAACTTTCAAGCGGAATAGTTTTTTTGACATCTGGAAGAAACCCAATTTCTTCCTCTATCTCTCTTTGTAATCCTTCCCACGGAGTTTCTTTATCTTCGTTGGTACCGCCAACTAAACCCCATACGTTATTTTGTTTACTTTGTGCTCTATGCAATAACAAAAATCTGTTGGTATCTAATGTATAAAATAGTGCACCGCTACATATTATCTTCTTCATACACATAGTTATGGATCGAGATATATTTCCCATGTGCCAACTGGATATTCACCTTCAAATGCTTGCAACCATTCACTGCCTGACCATTTGTATATTATTCCAGTTGTAAGATTCTTTTGGTTAATACTATCAGTAGTTTCAGAACTATCTAAAACAATATTCCAGTTGGACCCGTCCCACTCAATAACATCGTTTGCATCTGCAACAAAGTCAGTATTATTACTATTTTTCCATGCATCGGGTCCATCGTATCCTGCATCGCCTACGCTACTACTGTTGTTAATATCGCCAAGTGTTAATACTCTAAATCCAGATACTTTATCTGCTGTTGGGTTATATGTACTCGGGTCAATTATTTTATCAAAACTTGTCCAGCTATTTGAATCTCTTGCAGGACCGCTTACAATATCTCCTGTAGGCAATGTATCTAAATCCCAAGTAATACTAACTACATACTCATCATTTGGATCTATAGTAAATGTGCCTACAATAAATCCGCTGCCGGTTCTTAAACGTATTTCGCTAACATCTGCAATATAAGTTCCAGGATACGATTCAACTGGCAAGCGCCAACTTACATTTCCTACTGTTGTGCCGTTGATTAACTTTCCACTAGTTCCTTCTATGTAAACTCCGTAATCGCGATACGAGTTAGGCACAGTAGATCTGCCGCCTAGTGTAGTATCTATACGTGTTACAGTTGATAGAGAGCCGTCGTCCTTTACAATATTTTCAACAGGCGGTAATTCTTCTTCGTATGCTGTCATTTCGGGCATACTTAACCCTAAATCAATTGTGCCTTTATCTTCGTCCCACATGTTAGCAATAACACTAGTAATAACTCCGAGCTTTTTAACTTTAGCCGGAGGTGTTATAAATATTGGAGTTTCAAAACTCATAGTGCATATATCGATCTCATTATCAATGCCTACAGGAATAGTTCTACTACTCCATCTAATATCAGTTAAGTGTAACACTGTTAAACTAGTCCAGTCAACATAGTTATCTGTGGTTTGTAATTCTAAACTTGGTCTAAATAGAACTAAGATTTGTTCTAAAATTTGAAGTTTTTGCTCTGTATTGCTTGCCCATACATCTACATTTACACTTAAATTAAATGGTGCCGGGTACAATCTTTCAACAGTATAGTTCTTACCCTGTGTGTTTAAGTATTCGTTGTTGTTTTCATCGTATGCACGTTCTCTTATATTGACTTTGTCAACAAAGGTAGCATCGCTAGTTCTGGTTCTATCTATTTCTAAATTTGTAATATACACACTTATACGAGGAACAGTAGGTAGTTTATTTTCACTGTTTTCTCGCATGATACTCGAAACTTGCCTTGTTAAGTCGCCATAAGTTACAGGGATACTTTTTAATTTTCCAGTACCGTCTTGCACACTAAATCCTGCCATTACACGAATAATTTGTGTCAAGTATTTTCTTATCTGGCCATCATAAAAGAATTCCATTAATTATCTGCCTTTGGTTTTAGTGCATTTGATAAACTTTGTTTTTCGTTTATAGTCTCACCGCCAATTACATTTGTGCGTGTGTTGTTAATAAACGTAGAAACTTGATTACGTTTTGAATCGGTATTAGACATTTCAGTTCGTACTCCGTCGTGTACTTTTGTCCATCTGTCGCCTGTAAATTTAAACAATCGATTAGGCATATAATCAGTCCTTAAGAAATAATCTCCATTGGCATTATCTTCTGGAAAAGATATACCAGTGCCAAACACTTCTCCGTTAATACTATCGATGCCTAGTAAATACCCTTTGTATCCAAATCGATCAGGTTTTTGGTTTATTCGGTCTGCTGTAATGCCACTGCTTGCGTCTAAATCTGCAGAGTCAGCTTGTACAATTTCTGGATTGCCATTTTCGTCTACTTGTAAAGTATAAAAATGACTTATATCATATCCACTAAGAGGCGAGTCAACTTCGGCTTGTGCAACTACTGCATTACTAATTTGCATTTCTGTTTCAAAAGTACTTAATACATCTCTTAATGTATTTCCTTCTTCGTCGCCAGACGGCAAGTCTAATATTTCGTTGTATTCTTGTGAATCAACAATCTGTTTTAGTTTAACTCTATATAGATGCGGATACCATGTTTGCGAAAATCCTTCTGCTGCTCTAGTAACATCTTCGACTACATAAAATCTTTTTAATGCAACGCTATAATCGTTTAGTGCATATTCGTCCATCATGTGGGGAAACTCAACAACATCGCCTGATAGAATTTTTCTACCTAGAGTCTTAACACTTGAATTTATGTGTATGGTCATAAACAATGTATCGTTGCTTAAAAATAATCCAAATTGGCTTAGATTAAAATCAGTATCACTAACATTATATATTGCTCGTAAATTATAAACATCCGGATCGTATTTACGGTCTCTGTTTTCTAGAAACAACATATCTTGTATATTAGTTTCTTTAACTGCATCGTACCGCGGCATTGCAGCAGTCGATTCTTCTTCAGTGGGATTCAGAGGACCTAAATATTTGTGCACATTAATACCTGTGCCTCCAATACTAAATTGTTCATAGACAACTTTATCTAGGAACTCGTAATCTTGTGTTTTATTTGGTCTGTATAAACTTAATCTTGGCATACTTATATTTATCGATAAATACTAATGGAGAGAACACCATGACTGATAATAATTTAGTAACGATGAAACAAGAAATATTTGACTATGTACACGCATTTTTAGGCGGCGGAATGGTTGATGTTGAACTTGATCCAATTCATTACGAAACTGGGTTAACTAAAGCACTTACGCAATATCGTATGAGAAGCGATCACAGCGTAGAAGAAGCATATGTATCATTAAAATTATTAGAAGATCAAAACGACTACACATTACCACATGAAATAATGGAAGTTCAGAAGGTGTATAGACGCAGCGTTGGCTCGCGTGGCCCCGGCAGCGGCGATGGTGGATCAAATTTTGATCCGTTTAACCTTGCTTATACAAATGCATATTTACTTGCAGGATCCGGAATGGGCGGATTAGCAACTTATGAGTTATTTGCACAGAAGCAAGAGCTAGTAGGTAGAATGTTTGGGTCGTTTATTGAATTTACCTGGAATAGTACAACGAAGAAATTAACCATACTACAGCGTCCGAGAGCAGGCGAAGGCGAAGACGTATTACTAGAAGTGTATATGTATAGACCAGACAGCCAGTTGCTGAGCGATTATATGGCCAAGCAGTGGATTAAAGATTATACACTTGCAAGCTGTAAATATATGCTAGGCGAAGCAAGAGAAAAATTTGCTACTATTGCTGGACCACAAGGCGGCACCAGTTTAAACGGTGCAAGCCTTAAAGCCGAAGCACAGCAAGAAATGGAAAAATTAATAATAGAAGTCGGCTTAGCAGTACCAGGCGGCACAGGATACGGATTTACTATTGGCTAAAGGACCTAGAGTATCAGTTGAAATGACAGTGCCTTGGACAGGCAAAGGCAATAGACGT
>Ga0206131_10007015_pt1 | contig 11377 bp, 6 predicted proteins | sample Helgoland_Spring_FD_148636 | JGI IMG/M metagenome (GOLD analysis project Ga0206131, IMG submission 148636) | Pelagic subsurface seawater microbial communities from Kabeltonne, Helgoland, North Sea - Helgoland_Spring_Bloom_20160517_1 | ecosystem: Environmental > Aquatic > Marine > Epipelagic ... | reverse complement strand
TGTTACCTGCCCTTGCTGTTCTTCCACTCCTGTGGGTATAATATTCGGATTTTTCTGGTAATTGATGATGAATTACAAAAGCTAAATTAGTAACATCGATACCTCTTGCCGACACATCGGTAGAAATTAAATATTGAAGGGTTCCTTTTTTAAACATTCGCATTACCTTATCTCGATCTCGTTGTTGCATATCGCCCTCCAAAGCATCGACTGAAAAACCTTCCTCTTTTAGTTCTTTAACTAACTTTTGGACCCCTAGTTTAGTTCTACAAAATATGATTCCCCTACCCTCTTTATATTGATCAAGTAGATGAACCAATACGTTAAGTTTTGCTTCGATGGAAGTTATTAAAAATTGATGTGCTATATTTTTATTAACGAGCGACTCTTTATTTACCGAGATATGTACTGCATTTGGATCCATATATTTTGATATGATACGCTGAATTTCTTCAGGCATTGTAGCAGAAAAAAGCCAAGTTTTTCTGGCTGTGCTCGTATAGTTTAAAATGGCATCCAACTCCTTTTTAAATCCCATGCTTAACATCTCATCGGCTTCATCTAAAATTACAGTTTTAATACTACGTAAATTTAGAGTCCCTTTTTCAATTAAGTCTATCAAACGTCCTGGTGTTGCAACTACAATGTGAGTTGGACGTTGTAAACGTTGGATTTGTTTTTCGATTTTCTCACCACCATAAACCGCCTCTACAAATATTTTTTCTGTTTGATATTTAGTGAACTTAAACAATTGTTGTTTAATTTGTTGTACTAATTCACGAGTTGGCGATAAAATTAAAGTTTGTACAAGAGCTGATTGAGGATCAATTTCATTAAGCGCAGGTAAGCCATAAGCAGCAGTTTTTCCGGTACCCGTTTGAGCAAGCCCCACAAAGTCAACATCACTGTCGATCAGAACAGGAATCGTTTTTTCTTGGATTGCTGTAGGAGTTTTAATTTGAAGCTCCTTTAAAGCTTTTATATAGGAATTGTTAATCCCTAAATCTTTAAATGTAATCATAGGTATATTTAGTCGTGCAAAGATACAGGTCTGTTAGGACATGAGTACTCCTAAAGCATATTTAAATTTAACCGTTTTTTTACTTTCTAATAACCGTTTTAGTGATCGTTCCTAAATTAGTGGCGATTTCAAGATAATACAATCCAGCAGGCAAAAAGCTCATCTCTATGGTATTGTTGGTAGCTATCGCTATTTGCTGACCTAATACATTGAACAACTTAACGTTAATAACATCTATATCATTGGATATATTTAGCTGTACCTGGCCACTGGTTGGGTTTGGAAATAGACTGATAGTGTTATCTAAATAAGACAAGTCATTATTTCCTAGAATCGGATTGACATATTCTAAATTTGATTTTATAAATTCGGACATCAGTGGGTCTGTGTTACAATCTGGTGCTTCGATAGCTATATAATATTCATAAGCATTATCCAATACATTAGCAGCAGTGTCGTTATAAGTTGTGTTACTTGCAGCTAGTGAGGTTAATAGTTCATAGCCAGTACCATTAGTATTTTTATATATTGTATAGGTGTTAAAATCAAAACCAATATAGGGGGTCCACGACAAATTGATAGAATTATCGGAAGCAATTCCACTTTGCAGCAGTATGGTTTTATGATAAGATGAAACCGGATAGTTGGCCCCGCATACATCAGTAGTGGTTACTCTATATCGGTAAGCTTGCGAGGTATTATCAGAGTTCATATCCAGAAAAGAAACTTCTGGTGGATTAACAAAACCAATGGTTTCATAATCACCAGAAGGGGTTTCTCTAAGAACTTCGTGATACTCTACATTAATACCACTATTATCAGTATCTGTGGTAATGTAAATACGATTGTTAGTAACCTCTGTTAGATCACTTGAAACGTAACACAAATTTGCTATGTCCACTGGTAAAATTACAGTTATAGTCTGTAATTGTGGTAAATCTTCTGAGCCATTTTCATCCACAACTTGCCAAGACACTTCGGTAGTACCGATTGGAAATTCAGAGGGAGCATCATTACTAATAGTTAACTCACCACAACCACCAACAACTGTTGGTGAACCAAGATCAACTGCTGTAGCTACACAACTATTAAAATCTGTTTCTATTATTAAATCATCTGGAGCAGTTAAAAAAGGAAAGTTGTAGGAGTCTCCGGAAATTTCCCAACCATTGTTTATTAAATTATTTCTTGTGGTTATGTTACAATAAAATAAGTTACCAGCTTGAAGTGTATTATTTAAAAGATTTTGATTATAAAAAGCATCTAAAAGCAAATCATAATTATTGACATCCAGACCAGAATAATTTATAAAATTTGGACTTAAATTGACATATTCATAAAATTGCCAAGCATCTATATTTTGATTAAAATTTGTTGCATTACTAAACATAAAAGACATATCAATTACATTACTAACATCCCAGTTTGAAATATTTTGATTAAAATTGATAGCACCTTCAAACATACCAATCAAATTTTCTACATTACTTAAATTCCAATCTCCAATCGGTTGGTTAAAAGCTGTTGCTCCTTTAAACATATTGTACATAGAAGTCACATTACTTACATTCCAAGAACTGATATCTTGATTAAAAAAAGTATTCCCCCAAAACATACCACCAATAATAGTAACATTACTTACATCCCAATTACCTATTGGTTGATTAAAAATTGTATTACTCATTGAAAGACCAGAAAACATATTACTCATTCTGGTTACATTACTAACATTCCAATTAGAAATATTTTGATTAAAGAGATCGGCAAGAGCAAACATAGCATTCATATCAGTAACATTACTTACATCCCAACTTCCAATCGGTTGATTGAAAGAACCTGCGCCAAAAAACATACCATTCATTTTGGTTACATTACCAACATCCCAGTTACTTATATCTTGATTAAAAGGAGTTCTATAACCAGTTCTTGTTTCACTAAACATATATTCCATTGTAGTCACATTGCTAACATCCCAATTTCCAATAGGTTGGTCAAAATATTCTGTATAATTAAACATAAAAGACATATCAGTAACATTACTTACATCCCAATTACCAATAGGTTGATTAAAAACACTGGCATTGTCAAACATATGTGACATATTAATTACATTACTTACATCCCAAGTTGTTATATCCTCATCAAAATATGTAGACTCAAAAAACATTGATGACATATCTATTATGCCACTAGTACAAGTCGTAGCAGCATTTTCTATGGTTATTTGTTCTCTGGTTCGTTTGGTATAAGTAATCCCATTAACCACCCCCGTATCACCCACGGCAGCATCTGGACACATACAGGTTACTCCATTGCTATTGAGGTAAAAATCCTGTGCTAAAAGAGTGCTTATTGAAAAAATAAAGAATAGTAAAAAAGTTATTGTTTTCATGGCAAAATTGTATTTTAAAAAACAAATATAATATTTTAATTATTAAATAACGATACATATTTGATACATACTTGATGCACTAAAAAAATAGCCGAAATTGAAGCGAGATCTATACTTATTAATACAAAATCGACTACTGTTTTTATAAAACGTTAGCGTATCGTTATTTACTGTTAATCAACATATTTTTAATTATTGGCTTTCTTCTTTTTTATAAATATTTTAGTTACAACTAGCTATTCGGATATGAATTAAACCTAAAACTAATGGTTTAAAAATTCTTTTATATTTCATTTTTAGTTTTCTTTAAAATTCAATTAAATATTTTCTAGTTTTTTTTAAAAATACATATCAATTAGACAGTAAATGTATAAACATCCTTGGATACAAAGAAGTAAAAACGAAAACAAATGTAGTTGAATAGTAATTTTATAATCATTAAAATACTTAATCATAGAATAAAGGTTATATTATTTTCAAAAAAACATTTGTTTAACCATATAAAATTATTGAGCATAAGGTTAAGATTATTCTTTGATGATGGTAACCATCGCTTTTCTCCCCGTATTTAGGTTCCATTGATTAGCAGAAAGAACAAGACCCGCATCGTCAAATATTCTGAGCTCTGCGGTATTGGGGCCTGAAGATCCTTGATTTAAAGCTTGAAACTCTACTTTATTAAAACCTGATTGTAAGTGAAAAGTAAAACCTTTAAATCCAGAAGATAGATACACACTTGATTTAACAATATCACCATTTACAAAAATACGAACACGATCTCCATCCACATATTCATGGTCTCGATACATGAAGGTTACATTTAACGAACTCGTTGTTAATTCGCCCAGGTATTGATCATGACCAAACTCTTTTGAAATTGCCTTATCTTTTGTGAAGTATTTGGGAGCCTCATCTGTTTTTAAGTCTAAAAAATCGTCTTCATGGGTGATGTCAAGAGTTTCTGATGTTTTTTCACCCAGTCCAGAAAAATCAGTAGCCTTAAATAAATTCTGAGGCTTAATGATTGATGGTAGCTTGATAGCAGGTAATTCCAAACCCTCTGGTGTTTTAAAATCATCCTCTATCACCTCAAATTTAATGGTGTTATTTTTGTTCTCTATTTGAGCAAGTATCGTTAGGTTAACACCTATCAAAAGGAAGAAAATTAGAGAAATTTTAAATTTATTATGTTTCATTAATATTTTAGATACAATAATTAAACCAAAATTAAGATTTCTTTAAAAATTAAATGCCAAATAAATTATAATTTATAAATGAAAAAACTCAAGGGTTTTAAAATTAAATTATAGTTTCAAAATTAATAATTTTTATCTTTGAATAAATTTTAAAAATAATGAACATCACTTTAAAAACCTTTAGAGTAATAAGTCTGCTGGAAGCCCTATCGTTTGTTATCCTTTTACTTGTAGCTATGCCTATCAAGTACATTCTTGGTAATCCAGAACTCGTCCGTATTGTGGGTATGGCTCACGGTATTTTATTTGTACTCTATATCATAAGTGCGCTTCTCTTCAAAAATAAATTAAATTGGAGCAATCAAGTTTTAGTAGTGGTAATTTTATGCTCCATCATCCCTTTGGGGCCTTTTTACGTTGACCGAAAATATTTATAGGTAACAGATAGAGTCGTATTAATGCTCTTATTTTTTTGACCTGAAAAAAATCAACTAGACTTTCCAGAACTCTTGTTAAAAAAAGATTTTCTCGGGCAATAAAAATAAAGTAGATCAATATTTGTAAACGAAAAAAAGTGTAAAGATCATTTTATTAAAACATAAACTAAAAAAGTTTCACCTTAAGCCGTAAAATAATTATTATTTTTATGTACATATTTGTAATAAATAATAGGTAATGAAAAAATCACTAATAGTAAGTTTTATTTTAACTCTCTTCACTAACTTCAGTTTTGCACAATGCCCTAGTGGTCAAGTCGAAATTAGAGTAGATATTTTAACCGATAATTATGGTTACGAAAACTATTGGACCTTATCCTATGAAAGTGGAGATGTTATTATGCAAGGTGGTCAGGGAGGTGTTTACGAAAACTTCACTAATTATTCAGAAACCGCTTGTGTTCCTGAAGCAACGAGCGTTATTTTTGAAATATTTGATGAATACGGAGACGGAATTTTTGCACCAGGTGGATATTGGCTTTATGTTGATAATTTACTAGTTTCAAATGGTTCGGATGACATTGGATCCTATGCAACTTTCACTACAAATACGCCTTGTGAAACATCGGAAGCTTTAATTGATTTACAAAATCATATAAATGGTAATAATATACTCACAGAAACAGAGCTGCTTGCAATTAGGGATGTATTTCTTGCTCAACCTCAATGTTTACCTAACGAAGAGTTCATAGTGCTAGCAAAAAGTGTTATTGAGGAGTACGACACTCTAGTTGGTCCGCTTTTCTCGACTCCTAATACGTTTAACGGCTTTTCAAAAGATCCGGTCGCTGCACCAGGTCTTGGAATGGAGCGGGCTATGGTTGCACTACAACAGGCAATACTCGATTTTGTTATGACGCCAGAGGTTTATGCAGAATACCCTGAACATATAGATGGGTGGATTTTTAATACTAGTAACACTTTCCCAGGATATGTTGACCCCCCATCAGATCCGTCGGTGAGTCACTCTATGCTAATCCGAGCAAATTTTAAGGATCCCGCTGGAACTAATCCACATCTTAATATTAATGGGGACCAAACCAATCACGCTCTTAGACCAACAGGTCTTTATCTTGCTCCAGGTAGTATCGCTACTGTTACCGTACCCAATAGCTTAGTAGGTCAAGGTTTTTACGTAAGAGTTGGTTCCCATGAATGGGATCTGGGAATTAGGCCAAAATTTTATCGATTGGACCGAATCACGAAAAAGTTTCCAATTGATACGTCGACCATTGAGGTTTTCAATCCATTTGGTGGTGCTATCTCCATTCTTGTTCCTTACGAATCAGATTCAGGGATTGTAGAAATAAGTGTCACCAACGGTGTAGAGTCCCCCTTCTTTTCGTTAAAGTCGTTTTACGAAACACCCAACTTCAATACAGAATTAAGTAAGCCCGGACCTTGGGCAGTTTTCGAAACGGATAATGTGATGTTTACCATACCCTCACATTCCATTGTTCCTGGACAATACGACTTAATGCAAACATTGATAGATTGGGATACAGCTTTACAAGGTGTTAATTCTATCATGGCCAGAGAAATCGTTTCCGACAAACATAATATGTATATGATAGCTGATATTACAATTAGACATAACGTATATTCCATTGGTTATCCTATGTCGAACACACCACAAAGCTTTACCGATGTTCCTGGTCCCGCTTATTTTATGAATGGACCAGGTCCTGATGATGAAACAAATTTTCATGAATCTGGGCATGCATTGGCGATGACTAAATTTCCTGGAGAAGTGGAAGCAATAGTGAATTTTCCATACATAATGGCTATGAATTATGGCTTGAATGAAGACCTAAATGAAGCGGTAAAACATAGCTTTGTACCTAATACTTTTGATATTGATAAAACGGTGACACACCGATTGGTGTCAAATACTTTTGGTTCGGAACGGGATATTTCAAATACTACAACTGACGAAGTACGCTACCAACATAGAGGATATGGTCACTATTTTGAAATAGTAAATATACTCGATTGGTGTCCTCTAAGAAATTTTTGGAAGCAAGAGTTCATTGACTTTGACAACGGGATAGACCATGGTATCAATAACCAAGATATTGATAGTAGAATTCTCCGTATGTCAGCCGGAGCTCAAGTGGATTTACGTCCTTTATTTCATGTTTTTGGGATTCTTCCAGAGGATTCCATCTCATTACAAGAAGATTTAGACCAACTTGATATTATCCCATCTGAGGCTATTTACAACAGACTACAAGATTATTTTACCCTGATTCCTGAAGATAATGCAGCATTTGTTTGGTACGCTTTAAACGTATATCCAAATCTATATACGGATGGACCTACCGCAACTCCTGATTACGGTGTAGGATGGCATTATCAAAAATCGCTGACTTATGACACTATAGAAGCCCAAGAAAGAATTGAAACTCTACAGGGTATCATTGAGCTTTATTATCCAAATGGAGAACCTTCAAGTGAAACTCCAGATGTTTGTTGCCTATTAGATACTATGATTATTGATGTAGTAGATGAAGAAGTAATAGTAATTGGAGGTGTAGCGCCTTATGAAATAACAATTGATATAAATGGTAACATCCAGGTAGTAACAGTCATAGATTTTGACGGTTGTGAGACTACAGCAGAATTTCCTATTCTTGGTTTATCAGACGAGCTTATGGATGGCATAAAAATATATCCCAATCCTGCTTCGACAGACATCCATATTGATTTAATAGATAGTAGCCTTCAAATAAAAACTTTACAACTGATTTCGCACAATGGTCAGTTAATTAATGAGTACCAAAAATCAGATCGCATATTAGATATAACTTCAATAAATACAGGTGTTTATATACTAAATATTGAATTGACAGATGGTTCACAAATGAATAAAAGAATTATTATATTAAGGTAAATAAAGCTGTTCTTAAAAATAAAAAATATCAGTATTTCTTGATTATGAAATTGTTAAAAGAACGTTTATAACTATTCGAGTTCCGAGAGCCTGATGTAGGTATATACTTTAAATTTAATAAAAACATACACCTATGATTTCAAGAGACGAGTTTTTGTTAAAAATACGACCTGTTATTTCCAATGCAAAAGTTACTTCGTTGATGTCCAAAGAAGAAATTTTTCAAAATAAGACCATACGCCCAGTTGCCTTACTTCAAAATGATATATTGGTAGAGGTATTTAAGCATTATATAAAAAAGCATAAAAATGTTTTTTATGATTTATCAGTCGAAAAGCGTATTGATTACATTGAAAATGCCATTCACAAAGACATGAAATTTAGAAATTCATTAAAAGGAATTATGATAGGTCAATTCACGATTGCAGAACACCAAGATTATGTTTCAAATTCATCTGCTTTAAACAAACGTATGATGCAAATTGTAAAAGAAAGGCTTAAAAGCAACATCCAATTGTTAGAGCTTAACTTTGCTTTTAATTAAAGTAAAGAAACACCATTTAAATCAGTAGTTAGTACTTCACTCATATAATTAAAATAAGGTCTTAATAAGCGATAGTAGGACATTAATTTTTCTTCAAAGTCTTCAGAAAGAACCTCTTCATCGGTAAATTTATGGACAACAAAATAGCTTTTTAATTTAATTAAATCAATATTTACGTCTTCCCTACTAAAATTTCTAGGAGCTGTTTTTAGACTATAATCTTGGTTAAATCCACCAAAAGCTTTTTTAAAATCTTTGTGATTAATAATTTCTCTAATTTCAGTAGCATCTAATTCAAATTCTTTTCGAATTCTTAATAAATCTACTGCCTCAGGCGAAAAAAAACCACCTGCCATTGCTGATTTACCAGGTTCTATTCTTAAATAATAGCCTCCTCTCCTATGCGCACCGGATCTGCTAAAACTCACACTTCGATGAATATTGTAGGGTGTTTTGTTTTTGCTAAACCTTACATCTCTATTGATTCTAAATACTTTTACTTTAGAAATTTCATCATCGATATTCAGTTTATTCTCTACAGATTTGTAAAAAGTTTTTAAAACTTTTTCATTAGCTAAATATTCTTTTTTATGAGTTATCATCCATTCTCGATTGTTATTTTCTCTGAGAGCATTTAAAAATTCAAAATTAGATTTTAAAATTATGGCCATGAAGTTTTTTTTAAATATAGTAAAATTACGAAAGTCTCTAAATTAACAAAAATCAATTATTTGTTAATTATTCTTATTTATCCTAAATTGTTACTTTAAATAAAATTATCATATGACTACAACAAATAAACCTACTATTGGTTTTTGGATGATTGCAGTAATAGCGTTTATTTGGAACTTGATGGGCGCTTACATGTATATCATACAAAAATATAAAACAGAATCCTTTGAAAGTCAATACACATCAATGCAATTGGAGATGATCTATAGTATGCCTGCATGGGCAACAGCAGCTTTTGCAATTGCTGTATTTGGAGGTGTTTTAGGTTCTGTTACTTTACTAATGAGAAGAAAAATTGCAACCTCAATTTATTTTTTATCGCTCATCGGGATTATCATACAAATGATATACAACATTTTTATAAGTGCTGCTATAGAGGTTTATGGTCCTGGAGCAATTGTTATGCCAATTATGGTTTTAGTTATAGGTCTTTTCTTATATACTTACAGTAGAAAATCCTCGATAAAAGGATGGTTAAATTAAAATAAGACTTAATTTACTACTGTCAAACTAAATCATTTATACACCTAAAGTAAATTTAAAAAAAAGTTATGAAATTAGCACCAATCGATTGGATATTAATTATTGTTTTTTTTTCAATAGTTTTAGCAATAGGAATAATTGTTTCAAAAAAATCTGGTAAAAATACTTCAGAATATTTCCTTTCAAACAGAAGCTTACCCTGGTGGTTATTAGGGTTTTCGATGGTTGCAACTACTTTTTCTACAGATACTCCAAATCTAGTTACAGATATTGTCAGAAATAATGGCGTATCTGGTAATTGGGTTTGGTGGGCTTTTCTTTTAACAGGATTACTTACTGTATTTGTTTATGCAAAACTGTGGAGAAAATCTGACGTACAAACAGATATGGAATTCTATGATCTTAGGTATGGCGGAAAACCTGCTCACTTTCTGCGAGCTTTTAGATCTATTTATCTTGGAGTTATATTTAATGTGATGGCAATGGCAGCTGTAACCTTAGCAGCCATAAAAATCGGACAAGTAATGTTAGGTCTAAATCCTATACAAACCGTTTTAATTGCTGGAACTATAACAGTAGTGTTTAGTACTCTCGGTGGTTTCAGAGGTGTTGTTTATACAGATTTTGTTTTGTTTTTTGTAGCAATCTTTGGGGCAGTTGGAGCCGCATATTTTCTAGTAAATCTTCCAGAAATAGGTGGGTTATCAAAATTAATTCAACATGAAAATGTAATAGGTAAACTTTCAATTTTTCCTAATTTTTCTGATACAGAGGCGTTAATTGGGATATTTATTATCCCTTTAGCTGTTCAATGGTGGAGTTCATGGTATCCAGGAGCAGAACCTGGTGGAGGTGGTTATATTGCGCAGAGAATGTTAGCTGCTAAAAATGAAAATCATGCCGTTGGAGCTACATTATTTTTCAATGTAATGCACTATGCACTTAGACCTTGGCCATGGATATTAGTGGCGCTGGCTTCTTTGGTTTTATACCCTGATTTAGCCAGTTTACAAACGGCTTTTCCAAACGTTGAAGAAAGTAAATTAGGGCACGACTTAGCGTATTCTGCCATGTTAACCAAACTACCGTCAGGTCTTCTTGGTCTGGTACTGGCTTCTCTTGGTGCAGCTTATATGTCTACAATTTCAACCCACTTAAATTGGGGTTCATCTTATATTGTAAATGATTTTTATAAACAACAAATCAATAGAAATGCTTCTGAAAAACAACTGGTAAATGTCGGGAGACTTTCCACTATTTTTCTAATGGCTTTTAGTGCACTTTTTGCTTTGTTTTTAACTAACGCTTTACAATTATTTGACATAATATTAATGTTTGGAGCAGGAACTGGCTTAATATTTATATTGCGTTGGTTTTGGTGGAGAATTAATGCTTGGAGTGAAATATCTGCAATGTTTGCGTCCGGTTTGATATCGATACTTTTAAATTTTACATCCTTAAGTACTTTGCTTTTTGATCATCAAACAAATAACGAAATATTTGTAGAAGGCATATTTCCAGCATGGTCAAAATTCCCAATAGTAGTTCTAATTACATCTATAGTTTGGGTGACTGTTACTTTTTTAACAAAACCCGAAACAGATGAAACACTAAGAAAA
>Ga0206131_10007014_pt1 | contig 11378 bp, 12 predicted proteins | sample Helgoland_Spring_FD_148636 | JGI IMG/M metagenome (GOLD analysis project Ga0206131, IMG submission 148636) | Pelagic subsurface seawater microbial communities from Kabeltonne, Helgoland, North Sea - Helgoland_Spring_Bloom_20160517_1 | ecosystem: Environmental > Aquatic > Marine > Epipelagic ... | reverse complement strand
AAAGGTGTATTTCAAATTCCGTAAACAGTATTATAAAATGACATCTTGGTTATATTAAACCCTGAGATTGAAACTTTCCCACCAATTCTTTACTTCCTCTTGGTTATATAGAGTAATATAAATATATATACCAATATTAATTACAAAAATGATTCAGATATAAAAGAACACTAACATATAAGTTTTTATATAATGAGAAATAACCCCAAGTTATCTTATAGAGAAATAGAAATTTTAAATCTAATTTCATTAGGTTTTTCATCTAAAGAAGTTGCGGCTAAACTATTTGTTTCTACTGAGACTATTAAAACCCATCGTTGCAACATTTTAAAAAAATGAAGGCACGGAATGTAGCACATTTAATTCGAATTGCTGCTGATGCTAATTTATTTATTGAATGTATCCCTATTACTTTAATTCCGGTAAGAACATCCTTACATTCTGTGGCTTAATTGTTTTGGTTTTTACCTCCAAAATTAATTAATGTTATACGTCTACGGGTAGGCCGAGGACCTTTCCCAAGGTTGTGAAGGAAGGGTGTGTTCCGGAGAGGTTGCAAACCTTGCCTAAGGCTTGACATCCAATTTAATTTGTATTAGTTGAGTTGAGTCTTCAAGCGCAAGGGCTTTAACCTAGCGCATACTTCTACTTCCCATCGCGAGGTATTTAACCAAACGCTTATTCCAACTTCGCTGCAAAAAGTTTTAACTAATGTACGAGGTCGCTATTTATTGCAAAATAATATTTATGATAATTATGGATCGTTTTTACAACTTTTTGCACTATTATAGTAGAACCATTTTGTTAACCTTAATTCATACGTTCTCTATTTCATATGGTTAAGAACAGGCTTTATTTAAATCTAAAACGAGTATTATGACTAAAATATGGTTTTGGCAATCATTTAGAAATAACCCAACAGCTGTACTGTTTGTAAATGATACACGTAAGAAATTTGTAGTTGTTGTTATCATGTTTTTGATGGCTATACAACTTTCTCGTGCTCAGAAATTATTGCATACTTTCCAGTTTAACGGAGGACTTATTTCTAGCGAAACGGCAGACATTTATGTTGGAAAAATTGATTATTTGCCTCAATTAAAATGGGATAATAATGTTTTCAGAGTTGGATTGGGGGTGTCGTCATTTTATACCAGAAAGGAATTAGAAGCGACAGGAGGTATTAATTTTTCATGGAGGGTGTTAAATTTTTCAGTATTAAATGGCAATCTTCCTCTAGGTGGCCTTTACCTAAGACCCGCCTTTGAGCTTGCAACTTCTTCTGAAAAAATTCTATCAGGAACAGTTTCTTTAGAGTTTACTCAATTGTCGATTAATTTTTCATACGGAAGAGATCTAGAATTTAAAGATAATTGGTTTTCAACTGGATTTGCTTTTTATTTTTCGAAGGCAGAAATGGATGATGATGAATAATTAAATTAACCTTGAAAATAATTTAAAATGAAACGCGCAATTGTAATAAGCGGTGGAGGCTCAAAGGGAGCTTATGCAGCAGGTGTCTTAGACAAATTTAGAGAGAGTGAAAGTCAATTAAAATTCGATGTTTTTGTAGGGACAAGTACTGGAGCATTGATGGCACCTTTTTTAGCATTAAATAAATTAGACACTCTCGTTAATATTTATCAAAATACAAAAACCCATCAAGTTATTAAGCCAAAAGATAGAACGGCATTTTTAAAAAACTCTAGCTTATATAGCACGGCACCTTTAAAAGCATTGATTAACAAACACCTTAGTGATGCTGAATGTAATTCTTTAATTTCAAGTACCAGGAAGAGTATTTATATTCTGACGGTTTGTTTACAGACGAAGAAACTAACAATTTTTACCAACAGAAATATGCCAAAATCAAAATCTGAAATTTATGATTTTGTTAGACTTGTTGATGCGGCACATTTGAAAAAAGCGATGCTTGCGTCTGCAAACCAACCTGTATTCATGCCACCGGTAAAGGTCAACAAAGGTGTTTTGCAAGGCATCGAAGCTCAAAGGCAGTATGTCGATGGAGGGTTGTTGGAATATGCTGGAATAGAAGCTGCGATAGATTCAAAGGCTAAGGAAATTTTTACAATATTCCTTTCGTCTGAAATACAGAAGACCAGTACGAATACATATAACAAAACACTTCAAATGTTGGGACCTACTATTGCTATCTTAACAGGTAATGTTGGATTTCATGATTTGCGTATACCGAACTTGCACAATGCTTACTTAAAGTATATAGACCAAGTAAAAAATAATTTAAAAGGTCAGGGGATGACGCAATCCAGTTTAGATCAGGCTTTTGATGTTAAAGTTAAAGAGCTTGAGTTTAAGATAACGGCTCCCCATACTATTTACATAATAAAGCCGTCTGAAGTTTTAAAAGCTGGTACAAATGGATTAGAGTTTGAACCTGCTGAAATGATGAATATGTATAATGTTGGTAAGTCAGATGCTTTGACTTTTTTAAATAATTTGACATCACTACAGAAAACCTGGAAAGGAAGGGCTTAAGTGGCTATATAATTGGGGTGTTATCTATTGTTAGAAAGAGACCTTAGTTTAAGATTGTTGCATTTAATTTACTCTTTTTAAAAACAACATCACTTTAACACTTGAATAGTTGTTAAATTGTTATATATTTGTGTTATGAATAAAGAGACAAAGTTATTTTCTCAAGAAAAATTAAAGGCTGCGGCACGAGTTTTGAAAGTGGTTGCCCATCCAGTTAAGCTTGAAATCTTACAACTTTTAAGTTTACAAGAGAAAATGGATGTTTCCAGTTTGTGTGATCATATTGGTGCAGGTTGTGAAATTAGTATGATGTCTCATCACTTGGCAAAAATGAGAGATAATGGAATTTTAAATTCAGAGAAAAAAGGGAAACAGGTATTTTATTCTATTGCTGACAAGTCACTATTAAAGTTATTGGATTGCTTGGGGCAGTGTGAATTGATATAGGTTTTTTATTGATAAACTATTTGAATATTTTAACAAGTGTATAAGCACAGAGTATGGAAATTGTGGGTTATTTTTTAGCATTGGTTGTAGGTCTTTCATTGGGATTAATTGGAGGTGGAGGTTCTATTTTGGCTGTTCCTATTTTAGCTTATTTATTTTCTTTTGATGAAAAAGTCGCAACGGCTTATTCTTTGTTTGTGGTTGGATCAGCCGCCCTAGTTGGAGGTTTACGGCAAAGTAAAAATGATAATGTAGATTGGAAAACTGCAATCGTTTTTGGTATTCCGGCAATTATTGGAGTTTGGATAATAAGGCATTTTGTCGTTCCAGAATTGCCAGGTATTTTGTTTTCATTCGGTGATTTTGACTTTACCCGTAGGATGGGAATGTTTGGGCTTTTCTCAATACTAATGTTTTGGGCTGCATATACTATGCTGTCAAACAAAGAACGTAAAGGTGGAACAGGAGAGATAAAATATAATTACCCACTAATAATAGTAGAAGGTTTGATTGTTGGAGGAGTTACAGGATTTGTAGGTGCTGGTGGTGGTTTTCTTATTATTCCAGCATTAGTAGTTCTAGCAAATTTAGAAATAAAGAAGGCCATTGGTACTTCATTAATCATTATTGCACTTAAGTCGTTAATGGGGTTTTTCCTAGGCGATGCGCTTACGATGAATATAGATTGGAATTTTTTATTTCTATTTACTTCGTTGACAATTGTTGGGATATTTTTAGGTGTTCATTTGGGTAAGTATATAGATGGTAAAAGATTGAAAAAGGGTTTTGGATATTTTATAATTGTTATGGCCATTTTTATATTCGCCATGGAATTTATTGTTAAAGCTAATTAAAAATTTAAAGGAAATTAAAATGATAATAGAACAAATTTATACGGGGTGTTTGGCACAGGGAGCATACTACATTCAAAGCAACGGCGAAGCGGCCATCATCGATCCGTTACGTGAGGTTAATCCATATATAGAAAGGGCAGAAAGGGATGGAGTCAAAATTAAGTATGTTTTTGAAACACACTTTCATGCAGATTTCGTAAGTGGACACGTTACATTGTCGAATTTGACAGGAGCACCAATCGTTTATGGCCCAAACGCAGATCCAAGTTTTGAGGCACACATAGCTAAAGATGGAGAATTTTTTCAAGTGGGAGATATTCAAATAAAAGCACTTCATACACCTGGGCATACAATGGAAAGCACAACATATCTTGTTATTGATGAATCAGGAAATGAACATGCTATCTTTTCTGGTGACACATTATTTCTTGGAGATGTAGGCCGTCCCGATTTGGCACAAAAGGTTGGAAGTTTAACTGTTGAAGATTTGGCTGGATTTTCTTTTGATAGTTTACGCAATAAGATAATGACACTTCCTGATGATGTAATTGTGTATCCTGCGCATGGAGCAGGATCAGCGTGTGGAAAAAACATGATGAAGGAAACTGTTGATACCTTAGGGAATCAGAAGAAAATGAATTATGCCCTACGTGCTGATATGACAAAGCAAGAATTTATAAAAGAATTAACAGATGGACTCTTGCCTCCTCCATCATATTTTCCATTAAATGTACAAATGAATAAGGAGGGTTACGCAAGTATTGATGAGGTATTGTCGACAGGACTAAAAGCTCTATCTCCTAAAGAATTTGAAAGTATTGCAAATGAAACAGAGGCAATCATGCTTGATGTAAGACATGAGGCTGACTTCGCTACTAGCCACGTCCCTAATAGTATCTTTATCGGCTTGAATGGAACATTTGCACCATGGGTAGGCGAGTTAATAATTGATGTTAAACAACCTATAATTCTTATAACACCAGAAGGAAAAGAAGAGGAGGCAATAATACGCTTATCAAGAGTGGGTTTTGACCGGACAATTGGCTATTTGAAAGGTGGGATAGCAGCATGGAAAGAGGCAGGAATGGAAGTAGATTCTGTAAATTCAGTTCCTGCTTCAGAGTTGGACCAGAACTATAAAGAATCTGAGACTCAAGTTTTTGATGTCCGAAAAGAATCAGAATATGCGTCTGAACATATTGTAAATGCAAAAAACACACCATTGGGTAAAATTAATAATTACCTAAGTCAATTTCCAAAAGATGAAAACTTTTATCTGCATTGTGCTGGAGGATATAGATCGATGATAGCAACTTCAATACTAAAGTCTCGAGGCATTCACAATATAATTGACGTGCAAGGTGGTTTTGGTGCAATAAAAGAAACAAACATTCCAAGGACAGAATTTGTATGCCCAACTACTTTATAGAACCAAATAATATAATTTAAGTTATGAATTTTATTGAATATATATCACAAGCTTGGCATTGGAGTGTTTCTGGTGCAGGTATTGTTTTTGTTATGTTTTTACTTCTTTGGTTCGGCGGAAACTTCGGAGCATCTTCAAACCTTAGAATACTTTGTGCAATTGGAGGAGCAGGTAAAAGGCACAGCTTTTTTGATTTTGATTGGAAAGGTCAAGTTTGGAATCTCGTCTTTATTTTTAGTGCTATAATTGGTGGCTACCTAGCAACTAAATTTTTGGCAAGTCCAGAACCGGTACAAATTTCTGAAGCGACTCAAACATACTTGAGTTCAGTCGGAATATCAACACCACAAACTATTGAGGAGGGTTTTGGGTTTGTACCAACGGAAATTTTTGCATTGGAAAAAATCTCCTCACCTAGAAATTTATTTATGTTGATTGTAGGAGGATTTTTTGTTGGTTTTGGAGCAAGATATGCGGGCGGTTGTACATCAGGACATGCAATAAGTGGTTTGTCTAATCTGCAAATTCCTTCATTAATTGCCGTGATAGGATTTTTTATTGGGGGATTAATTATGACGTGGGGTATTTTACCATTCTTGTTAACTATTTAAGATAAAATAATGAAAGCATTAAAATATATAATACCAGGTGTTCTTTTTGGAATTGTTATGACAAAGTCCGAAGCGGTGAGTTGGTTTCGAATTCAAGAAATGTTTCGCTTTGAAAGTTTTCACATGTATGGTATAATAGGTGTTGCAGTTATTCTAGGCGCCATTTTGACATTTTTACTGAAAAACTTTAACACTAAAAGCTTCGATGGAGGGGGAATTAACTTTAGCCCTAAAAGTAGGAGTATTTCACGTTATCTTCTTGGAGGAATAATTTTTGGTCTGGGATGGGCAATGACAGGAGCATGTCCAGGACCTATGTTTACTTTAGTTGGACATGGCGTATGGACAATTTTGATTGTAATTTTGAGCGCAGTTTTTGGCACCTATGTTTACGGAGCAATTAGAAATAAATTACCTCATTAAAATGATTAATTTTATGATTACTTAATGCACAATAAATGCGACAGACTAATCTAACTTTAATTGTATTATTACTTTTTGTAAGCTGTAAAACTGATAAAGCTTCAGTTTTATATTCAAGTAATAAGGATGATATAAAGGCTGAAAACCTAATCAGCCCGAAAGAGGCTTTTGATTTGCTTAAAAACAGTGAGCAATATATTGCTATACATGTTTCTAAGAGTGGTGCATTTAAAAATGAACACATTCCAGAGGCAATAAACATTTGGAGACAAGACTACGGATCTGATATTTCTATACCATATGGCGGACTAATCCCCAGTAAGGAAAAGTTACAGAATTTACTTCAAAAAATTGGTTTTCTAAATGGCAAGACTTTGCTGCTATATGACATCAAAGCCAATGTAGATGCATTAAGATTTGCATGGGTTTTAAGTTTATATGGGTTCAATGATTACAAAATAATAAATGGCGGTCTCGCGTATTGGAAATTAAGTGGTTTGCCAATAACAGATAATGATTCAGACAAACCTATAAGTACAAACTTTACTCTTATTGATTATTTTGATAATTCAATTATTGCTTCTTTTGAGGAGGTAAAAAATGCAATTCAAGATACAAATACAATATTGATAGACACCAGAGAGGACTATGAGAATAAAGGTGAACCGTTTGTAAAAAACAATGAAGTGTACTCATATAAACCAGGAGCCTTTAATCGTGGAAGTATACCGACGGCAATTCATCTTAACTGGTCTACCTTTGCAGATCTAAAGGGAGACCACAGAATCAAATCAGAAGAAGACTTAAGGTATGATTTGAAGAGAAATGGAATAAACCCAAATAAAAACATCATTCTCTATTGCCAGAGTGGTTCAAGAACATCACATACATATTATGTGTTGAAAAATGTTCTTGGATATGAAAATGTCAAAAACTATGATGGTTCATGGATAGAATGGAGTTATAATTGGAGTCTTGACAATAACCTACCATTATTACAAAAATGTAATGATGAAAGATTTCAGAACGTGTATGATTCTTTGCAGCTTAGTCTTAATAGATAAAATTATTTTTTTCGATAATTTTCTATCAATTGATATGTTGGCATGCCGTCACTTTGTAATTCAATTGCAGTAGATTTTACTTAATTATTCAAAACTTAGAAAGTAGAATCTATTATTTTTTAAACAGTAATTGATAATCAAGCTAAAGCTAATCCTTGGGTTTAGAATAAAAGTGAAGATATAAAGATCTTGATTGTTACCTTCGTTGTTCTTTAGACGTGAGAATCTTGTTTCATTAGCTTTAAGTTTTAATTGGTGTACAAATCTTGAATATGAAAATTCTGGTAGTAGAAGATGAAATGATTATATCTGAAGATATCCGGTGGATGTTAGAAGAGAGAAATTATACAGTGACCGACCAAGCTGTTGATTATGATGATGCCATACAATCAATAGAAAAAAATCCTCCAGATTTAGTTCTTTTGGATATAAACCTTAAAGGAACCAGAACAGGTATTGATGTGGCGGTAAGTCTGAATGAAAAACTGAACATCCCTTTTATATATACAAGCTCCTTAGGTGATAAAACAACAATTGATCTTGCAAAGGCAACTAATCCTTCAGCATACCTTGTCAAACCATTTAAAGAAGAACAACTCATGGTGGCTATTGAAATAGCTATTTCAAATTTTGATAAAAAAATCAACACGAAGCACCAAGAGGGTGTCGCTATTTATAATGATGCAATATTTGTCAAGGATAAACATAAAATCGTAAAGGTGTTTTTGACAGATATAATGTATCTTAAAAAATGTGAGAACTATTTAGATATCTATACAGCAGAAGAACGCTTTACTGTGAGATCCACAATTAATGGGTTTATTGATTCTTTGGGATTTAATAAATTATATAGGATACATAAATCCTATGCGGTGAATCTTGATTTTGTTTCTGGAATGACCCAGAATTCAATAATGCTTGATCAAATCGAAGTGCCTTTATCAAAATCCTATGCACTAGACCTCAAGTCTAAATTGCGTATTTTTTGATGTGATGTAATAAGATGGGTATCTTAAAAAAAAAGACCCACTGAAAAACAGCAGGTCGAAAAGTATATTGTTTTTTGGGCTTATGTTATAATCATTTTCTAATACAGCTTCAAAATAACTAAATGTTTTTGATTACAATTTAAAGGTACTTCTTCTTTATGGTGTTCAAGAAAATATGGTATGAAGTCCCGAGATTCTGGTTAGAACTGGCTGTTTTCTGACGGGAAAAGAAAAAGTAAAACTTGTTCTTTTCGGTATAGTGAAAAAAATAAGATGTTTACAATGGTGTGCTTTCAAACTTTAAAGACACTTGTGTTCCATCTGTGCTATCAATGTCTAATGTGCCTTTTAGCTGCTTTACACCCAGTGTATTTATCAATCTTAAACCTAGGCTACTTGACTTGCTAATAACAAAATCTTTAGGCAGCCCAATTCCATTGTCTTTAACGACTAGACTGAAGAGATTATCTCCAAGATCACTGAGGTTAATTTGAATAAGACCTTCTTCCATACCATTAAAAGCATGTTTTACAGAATTGGTAACAATTTCATTGATTATGAGACCAATAGGAATTGCTGTATCAATATCTAAATTGATGTTATGTGCATTGATTTCATATTCAAGATTCCTTGAAGGAAAACCGAAGGAGTTTGAGATGCTTTGCATAAATTGAACAATATACTTTTGCATGTCTAGTGATGCGATATTGTTAGATTGGTAAAGATTCTGATGAATCAGTGACATAGCTTCAACGCGATTTTTTCCTTCGGTGATGCTGGCTAAAACAGACTTATCAGTTATTTTTTTCGATTGTAAACTTAGAAGACTACTTATAATTTGAAGATTGTTTTTTACACGATGATGGATTTCTTTTAAAAGTGTTTCTTTTTCTGATAGAGATTCTTTGAGAAGAAGACTTTGATTATAAATTTCTGTGTTTTTGGAAATGAGTAAATTGTTCATTTTCTTTTTGAGTAAAAAACGATTGTATAATAAACCGATCAAGATTAAAAGCAGAGCTCCTCCGGCCAAAAGAAGGTTTTTCATTTGTTGGCTTCTTTTAAGAACAAGCTTTCTAAGGGTCGCTTCATTTTCTAAATTTTCAATTTTAATGTCTCGCGCCTTGGCCTCATAAACAGCCTGCATCTTTACAGTTTCTGATTCAATTTCTTTTGATAAAATTTGATTCATAATACTTGAGTAAAGCTTTTGGTGCTTAAATGCCCTATCCATTTGATTTAATTTTTCAAATGAAGTTGCTAGGTCTTCGTAAGCCATACTTAACTCTCGATTGACATTTATGCGTTTTGAAATTTCAGCTGTTTTATTAAGAAATTTTATTGCTTTTTGAGGTTTATTGGTTTGATTCATTAATCTTCCCAACTGTAAATTTAGGACAGCCATTTTCAGCTGTTGATCTGTTTCTTCAGCATATTTTAAACCTAGTTTATAGTTTTTTTCTGCCGCTATAAAGTTGGATTCATTTCGATCAATACCACCTAAGTTTTTATAAGCAAAACTCAGCCCTCTTTTGTCGTCCATTGATTTTCTTAATTCCAAATCATTAAGGGCATATTCTCTAGCCTTTTTAGAATCCTTAAGTCTTAAAAATAAGGTTGAAGCCCCTTGATATCCATCAGCCTCACCGCTTCGGTTATTGGTTTTTTTTGAGAGATCTATGGACTTGAGATAATACTCAAGAGCTTTGGTGTTGTTTTCAAGATAGTAATGTACGGACGCGATATTTGTACAAATATTCGATGCCTTGACAAGGTCGTTTTGATTTTCGGCCAAATGCATGGCTCGTATATAACAATCAAGTCCTTTTTGCAAATCGCCTTGATAATCGTAGATAATTCCTGTTGCATTTAAAATATTAACTTCTAGAGTTTTCTCATTATGTTTTTGAGCCAATTTTAATGCCTTTCTATAATGGCCCAATGCTTGTTCGTACTTTCCTTGTCTTTCTGTCAGATCTCCAAATCCTTTTTCTGCTTGAGCTATGCCAATTTCATAACTTATATCTTCACTTAACTTAAAACAGGTTTGATATTTTTGAAATGATAAATCACTTTCCCCTTTTCTTCTAAACATGTAACCCATCAATGCATAAGCATCGCATTGGTACTTTATATTGTTTAATGTCTTTGCTGTCTTGATAGCATCCTTGAGGTGTTTAATTCCTTTATCAAACTCTCCATTGTTTTTATAATATGAAGCCAATTCATATTCAGCAATTATATCAAGACTTTTATCATTGATTTCTACTGCTATATTGTGAGCTTGGGTTGCGTGCGTAAACGCATCGCCAAGACTAAATTTACTGTATGCTTTGCTTAGTTCAATGTGCAGTTGTCCAATTTCTTTTTTGTTTGTAGACTTTGAAAGAAGAACCTGAAGACTATCAATTGTCGAATTGGCAATGTTGGTGCCAAGTAGAAATAATACACAAAATAATGTAAGTGTCGGTTTAATATAGGAATAAGAATGTTGGTGTTGGTGCAAATTGATCAAGCGCAATTTCATATGGGATTATTAAAAATGAAAGTTACGTATTTTTTGTTATTAAGGCTTAAGGTCTTTTATTTTGTAATAAAAGATTGAGCTATTAAATATACTTTATTCATGAATGTTATTATTTAATATTGACTTTTTTACTCCTAGGTCGCAATGTACTTAACTTGTTTATTTTTCTTGACCTTTTGATTGTACGAATGACAACAGTTTTCTTTTTTTCATTTATTGAGCTTAATAAAGCTGTTTTTTTATAGCCTTTATTCTTAGCACTCTTGTGTTATTTTCTTGCTATTTATAAGTGTTGATTGCCAATTTATGCTTTGTATATTTGTAAAATTTTATTAATTTAGATAATATATTTTTATAACCCTAATAAATAAATTTAACATGAAATGTTTTTTTAATGTTCAGTTTTTTAATGTTTGAACATGAAGTTGTTATTGCTCAGACAGGTAGTCAAACCGGTGCAACTTCTCAAGCTCGTACTAGAGTACATGGTTATACTGGGTTTACGGTAAGCGTAAGT
>Ga0206131_10007012_pt1 | contig 11380 bp, 9 predicted proteins | sample Helgoland_Spring_FD_148636 | JGI IMG/M metagenome (GOLD analysis project Ga0206131, IMG submission 148636) | Pelagic subsurface seawater microbial communities from Kabeltonne, Helgoland, North Sea - Helgoland_Spring_Bloom_20160517_1 | ecosystem: Environmental > Aquatic > Marine > Epipelagic ... | reverse complement strand
AAGCCGCCGCCCGTAATCTCCCAGATCTCTGGGACGCCATCCGAGACGCCATCGACGACCTCACGCCAAACGACTGCAGGAGCTACTTCACAGCTGCAGACTATGAACCAGAATGATGGGAATCTGCTCTAGCGCAGAAATTGGCGACGGTCTCAGCACGTATCGGGACGGCGCGATCTCCGCTCTCAACGCGTCCGCCCGCGCTCTTGGCGTCACCGAAGGCATGGCCGCAAAACAGGCGTCGCTGCTGATGCTAAGTGCCGGGTGAGCGGCGGATTACTCCGCCTTCCCCCACCCGCCAGCGCCGGGCGATTCGACCAGCGCCATGGACCCGTCCGGAACCAGTCGGTCGCCGGTTTTACCGGGCAATGGCGTTTCATCGCCATTGGCACCGATAAAGCCGAACCGGCCTTTGCCGCCGTCTCCACCGCCTTGTAGGCCCCAGGGCGCATGGCGGAAGCGTTCGCCGACGCCGTTGAAGGTGCAAGCGTGATCTACGGGTTTCACGACCCTACGAATGCCGCGCCCGCCTGGATGCTTGCCTGCACCCCCTGAATTCGGCACGAGACCGTATTCCAGCACCATCAACGGATATTCCATTTCGATGGCTTCAACGGGCAAGTTGGATGTATTGGTAATGCCGGTTTGAACGCCATCCTTGCCGGGCTTGGTGGGCCTGCCACCCGCACCGCCGCCAATGGTCTCCAGATACACATATGCCTCACCATTGCGGGGATCGATCCCAGAGAAAACGGCCATTGTATTGGCGCCGTTAGGGGCGGCGGGCACTCTGTCTGGCAGTGCCGGGGCCAGGGCTCCCATGACAACATCGATGACCCGTTGGCAGGTATGGGCCCGTCCAGCGACAGGGGCTGGGAACACGGCGTTGCATACAGTTGCTTCGGGGGCAGTGATAGGCGCGCAGTCAATAACAGCCTGGGTGTTCGGCGCTTCCGGGTCCAGCAGCGCTTTGATCGCGTAGATCACGGCGGCCTGTGTGGCGTTCAGTGTCATGTTGACGTTGCCCGGCACTTGCGGGCTGGAGCCGGCAAAGTCGAAGCTAAGCTTGCCGCCCTTCGCCACAATCGTCACTTCAAAAACGATGTCGAACGTCTCAACGCCGTCATCATCCATCATGTCGCGGAAGTTATAGGTCCCGTCTGGCACCTGCTTTAGCGCGTCGGCGATGCGGGCGGCGGAGCGGTCCAGCAATTGGCGGAACCCGGCGCGCATCGTTTTCGCACCGTAGCGCGCGCCCAATTCCTGCATGCGGCGAACGCCAAGCTTGGCAGCGGCGATCTGGGCGTAGTAGTCGCCCCGGCGTTCTGTTGGCGCGCGGGCGTTCAGCAGGAAGATGTCCAGGATTTCCTGGTTGATTTCATCCTTAGTTCCAATACGCGTGACGGGAATACGCAGGCCTTCCTGGAAAATCTCCGTCATCCCGCCAGACATACTACCAGCGGCCATGCCGCCAATATCAGCATGGTGCGCGATGTTGCAGACGAAGCCGACCAGGAGCCCATCAACGAATACGGGTGCTGCGAAATTCACATCCGGCAAGTGCGTGCCGCCCGCGGTATGCGGATCATTGGCGACAAATAGGTCGCCTGCGTGAATATCATCGCCGTATTTTTCGATCACACAGCGCATCAGGCCGCTCATGGAAGCGACATGAATTGGCAGGCTCATATCCGCCTGGGCGATCAGGTCACCGTCGGCATTCATGATCGCGGTTGAGTGGTCGTGACGTTCTTTAATATTCGTGGAATAGCTCGCCTTCATCAGCGCGACGAAGCTTTCGTCATTAATGGATTTGAGCGCATTGGTGAGGATTTCGAGGCCGATAGCGTCAAGTTCAGCCATAATTATGCCCCCTTCAGAGCGATGAGCATTGAGCCGTCTGGGCGGACATCTACTATGTCTCCCGGATGCACCGGCGTCGTTGCGTCTAATTGGTCGATGATGGCGGGGCCGGTGAACGTCATGCCCGGTGCCAGGGTTTCCCGGCGATAAATCGGCGTTTCCATCGAATCCTTGCCATCAAACCATACCGGGCGATGGCCGGTTGGTTCCGGCATAGGCTGGGCCTTGCCCGGTTCTGGCATGTCCTCGGCATCGTAAAGCCGCCCACGGGCTGTCATGCGGAAGTTGACGATTTCAATCGCCGCCCCCGGGTCATGGAAGCCGTAAGCGCGGTCATGGGCAGCGAAGAATGCGTTCGCCAGCGCTGTGGTATCCGGCATGTCAGTGCCAGATAGGCTGGGCGCAGAGGCGACGGGAACGATCAGCTCAAAGTTCTGGCCGACATAGCGAAGATCCAGCGCCAATTCCATGGTGCGGGTTGCATCGGGCAGGTTTTCAGCATCGAACCATTCTGCAGCGCGGGTGGCGAGGCTCGTCACCGTATTCGCCGCAACGCTCATCTGATCCGCATGGAGGGGTAGGCGGAGGCTGGCGACGAAATCTTCCTTCTGATCTGACACCAGCAGGCCTTCCGCGCACACAATGCCGGGGGAGGGCGGTACGAGCACTTCGCCCATGCCAAGTTCTGCGGCGACTTCACGGGCATGCAACGCGCCAGCGCCGCCAAAGGCCATCAGCACGAATTCGCGCGGGTCACGGCCCCGTTCAACGGACATGCGCCTGACAGACCGCGTCATGTTGGCGACAGCGATAGCAAGCACGCCGAGAGCAGCTTCCTGCAAGGACACGCCGACTTTTTCTGCGACGGGCTTCAATGATGCTTCAGCAACAACCGGGTCCAGCGGCATTGCGCCATCGAGTAAGCCCGTTGGCGACAGGCGGCCAAGCACTAGGTTTGCGTCTGTCACAGTCGGCTCCGTGCCGCCCTGGCCATAACAGGCTGGCCCAGGCACCGCACCTGCGCTGATGGGGCCGACTTTCAGCAGGCCATCGCGGTCAAACCAGGCGATAGACCCGCCACCGGCACCAACGGTATCGATATCGACCATGGCGAGGCGAATGGGGAACCCAGCGACATCGCGCTGAAACGCAATCTCCGTTCGGCCATCTTCAATCAAGGCCACGTCAGCGCTGGTGCCGCCCATATCAAGGGTCACAACGTTTGGACGCCCGGCACGAAGGGCGATATGCGCGGCACCTACAGCACCTGCCGCAGGCCCGGATAAGGCCGTCCGCACGGGGAATGACGCGGTCCGCTCGGCAGACATTAGCCCGCCAGAGGATTGGTTCACGCCAAGCGCCGCCCCTTTGACGGCATCGTCCAATCCAGCCGCCAGCCGCTCCACATAGCCTGCCATGAGCGGCTGTAGGTAAGCGTTGATTGCAGTTGTTTGAAAGCGCTCGTATTCCCGGAATTCCGGCTGAACGTCGGAACTCAACGAAACGCGCAAATTAGGCGCAATCGCTTTGATTGCGTTGGCGAGTTGTTGTTCATGCGCCGGATTGCGGTAGGCGAAGAGGAAGCAGATCGCGACCGCATCAGCGCCACTATCGACAATTTCACGGGCGGCACGAGCGGCCTCGGCGTCGGTCACCGGCAGCACGGCCTCGCCCCGCCAATCCAGGCGCTCAGCGACTTCGAAGCGCATCGCTTCAGCGGCTAATGGCTCCGGCTTATCCAGGTTGAGGTCATACATATGTGGTCGCACTTGGCGACCGATTTCCAGCAGATCCCGGAATCCTCTGGTGGCGACGGCGGCGATGCTGGCACCTTTCCGCTGGATCAACGCATTGGTTGCGACCGTCGTGCCGTGGGCGATGCGCGCGGCTTCAGCCAGCGGCACATCATGGGCTGCGGCCATTTCAGCCAAGCCAGAAAGGATCGCTTCTCCAGGGTCTGCCGGGGTGGAGGGCCGCTTGAACACGACCTCCCGGCCTGAGGCGCCGTCGCGGGCATGGAAATCTGTGAAAGTGCCGCCGACATCGACGCCAATCGTCCAACTCATATGTGCAACTCAAGCCTTCCTGCGTAATAAACTGAACGCGGCAAACAGCACCGCGATAATCGCGATTCCGGCGGCGATATTTCTTTGGTTCATAATGCTGGCCGTTTCGCTTGCCTGCAATGTCTGGGTGGCTGCGGCCTGGGCGCGCTCGGCCTGGAGTGCAGCGATAGCATCAGCTTCAGCGGCTTTAACGGCGGCGGTCGCTTCTGCTGTGACGCGTTTCGTTGCGGCTTCCGCGATGTCCAGGTCTTCTTGCAGGCTGGTGCGCTCGTTATAGGCCGATGCCAGATTAGCCTCCATTCCAGACAACTGCTCTTCCAACTGTTGAATCCGATCGGCACTGGCGGAGGTTTCAGCAAGTTCTGCTGCTGCCGCACGTTCTGCCCCGACGGCGGAGGCCAAGGCCGCGCGCGCGCGCTGAAGATCGCCCTCCAGTGCTGCTGAAGCCTGCGTTTGGCCAGCAAGAGCCTGGGCGGTTTCGGACTGTTTGGCTTCAAGGTCTGCAACTTGCCCCTGCAGGTCGTTCACTTGGCCGACCAGTTCACCGATCCGGTCACGGAAGTCTGCATTTTCCGCAGCCATCAGGGCGGCTTGGTCTTCGAGCGCAATTTTATCTGCAGCAAGCGTGGAGTTCTCGGCGCGTACTGCAGCCAACCGGCTGGCCAATCCACCCGCTTTACCGGACAGCGACTGGCGTTCAGATTTTAGGTCTTCGAGCCGATTTTTGAGGTTTCCTGCTTCCGCTGAAAGGTCTCGATTCTGGGCGCTTGCATCCGAAAGCGCCTGACGTGCGGTGGCGAGTTGTTGTGTCAGCACCTGAATTTCTGCCGCCTGGGCTGATACCCGGTCCGCAAGTACCTGCTTTTCGCCTGATAGCTGATCAGCGACCGCTTTAGCGCTGGTGGTTTCGGTCGTGAGGTCCGCAATCTTTGCGTTTGCAGCGCCGTTCTCAGCCTCTAAGGCACTTTGTCTTATCGTCAGATCATTGATCTGGCCGCGAAGGATGGTTTGTTCGGCTTTGAGGCCTGAAATTTCTGCCGAAAGCTGCACAGCCCGTGCTTCCGCCGCACGGGCTTTTTCTTCCGCGGCCTTTGTTTCGGCAGTAAGGGCGCGGATGCGATTGAGGACGCCGCCGCCGCCTGGTGGTTCGGGCAAGTTCGGCGGCGTTAGATTTGGCGCTTTTGGGGCTTCAGGCCGTGCAATCGTTGGCGCTTCAATAGTCGGACGGGTGACGGATTGCGCAGCGGCGCTAGAGGCTAGGCCGCATAGGGCCAAGCCAGCGCCGACAAGCGCTGTAATGGCCCGGTGGGAAATCATGCAACGTCGTCGAACGCAGCCGCTGCATCGTCTTCGATGTCGAGCTGCAATACGTCATTAAAGCGATTGAATGCGCCACAAAGCGCAATGCGCCAGGTGAGTTCGACGATTTCAGGCTCACCAAAATATTCGCGTAGACGGTCAAAAATACCGTCGCGCACCCGGTTTGGGTCCATCGTCACCTGTCGGGCGTATTCGATGACCAAGCGATCTTTAGCATCGAACTCATCCACATTGTCATAATCCAGGATGTTCTCGATAGCGTGCTTAGAAGCGCCAATGACATTCAGCATCGGGCTGTGGTGTGCGACGCAATAATCGCAGGCGTTTAGCTTGGAGACTGCGACCAGCGCCAGTTCCAGGGACCGCCTGTCCAGCACGCCTTCATCACGCAGTTCGCCAAGCAATCCGAAGATATTGTTCAGGATCGGTGGGCGTTGTGCCATGGCACCAGCAAGGCTGGCGAACGGCCCATAGCCCGTGACTTCATTGAAGGTCGCTTTGGCTGAATCCGGCACCTCCGCCCCTGCTAATGTCTTCACGCGCGCCATCATACTGTCTCCCGCTGAATTCTGTTGGCGGGACAGTACAAGCACACGGGCTATCAGCCAAGCGCGTCCGCTAAAATCTCGACCAGATGGCGGGCTTTGCGGCCAGCACCATCGGCGATTTGGTGACGACAGCTTGTGCCATCCGCGACAATCAGAGTCTCACTATCGGCAGCGCGCACTGCCGGTAGCAATTTGGCCTCCGCCATTTTCAATGAAACATCGATGGTCTTCGCCTGATACCCAAACGCGCCGGCCATACCGCAGCAGGAGGTCTCGATCATGGATGCTTCCATGTCCGGGATTAGCTTGAGGGCAGCCAAAGTGGCTTCTGCCTTGCCAAACGCCTTCTGGTGGCAATGGCCATGGACCAGGGCTTTCGGTGCCAATGGGCGGAGTTTTTGGCGGAGAGCATCTGCTGCATCTGTTGCCAGAAAATCGTCAATCAGCCGGACAGCCTGACCTAGCGCCGCTGCACGGGGGCCAAGGTTCAGCGCTTCAAACTCATCCTGGAAGGTGAAGAGGCACGCCGGCTCCAGCCCAAGCACGGGTGCGCCAGCGTTCACAAAGGGCGATAGCAGGTCGAGCGTGCGCTGGGCCTCCACTTTGGCCTCATCAATTAGCCCGGCACCAAGGAACGTGCGACCGCAGCACGGCCCGCGCCCATCTGGGCCACGCACAACGTGAACGGTATATCCGGCCGCTTGCAGCACTTTTACGGCGGCACGGGGCTTTTCGGGCTCGAACCATGTCGTGAACGTATCTGCGAACAGCACGACGTCAGACCCGTCGCCCTTGATCGTCCCGCCAACGGTTTCCCGGAACGGACGGCTGCTCCATTCAGGCAATGAGCGCTTGGCGGAGAAGCCCGTTATCCGTTCGCTGAGTGCTGCGGCACCCGGCAATTTATCGCGGAGGTTCAGCAGTGCCCGTAGCTTCGAAAGACGTGGCGCTTGGCGAGGCAGGAAGGCGGTCATTTTTTCGCCAGCAGTCAGCTTGCGGCGCTTTAGTTCCTGGTAGGAGACCTCAATTTTCATGCGGGCCATGTCAACGCCAGTCGGGCACTCGCGGCGGCAGCCTTTGCAGCCAACACACAGTTCCATGGCGTCGCTGACGGCTTCAGATGCAGCGTCCTCTGGCCCTAATTGTCCGGAAAGTGCGAGCCGTAGCGTGTTGGCCCGGCCGCGTGTTACATCCCGCTCATCCTGGGTCGCGCGGAAGCTGGGGCACATGACGCCTGCTTGCAGGGACCGGCAGGTGCCGTTGTTGTTGCACATCTCCGCCGCACCCAGAAATCCACCCCAGGGCGACCAATCCAAGCCGGTTTCGATTTCAACAGGCGCATACTCTGGCTTGAAGCGCAGCAGGCTGCGGTCATCCATTTTGGGTGGGCGGACGATATTGCCCGGGTTGAACAATCCGCCCGGATCGAATTTGTCTTTGATTTCCTCAAATGCACGGGCGAGGCGGGGGCCTTGCATGACCTCAATGAATTCGGAGCGGACTTTGCCATCCCCATGCTCCCCGGAATGGGAGCCACCATATTCTGCGACGATGGCGAAGGTTTCTTCTGCGATGGACCGCAGCTTGGCCGCACCCTCCGCCTGCTTCATATCCAGGATCGGGCGCACATGCAGCAGGCCAACGCTGGCATGGGCATACCATGTGCCGCCCGCCTGATATTTATCGAACAGGTCCGTGACCCGCGCCGTGAAATCCGCCAGATGCTCCAGCGGGATCGCGCAATCTTCGATGACGGATACGGGCTTGGCGCTGCCTTTCATTGCCATAACGATGTTCAGCCCGGCCTCCCGAACACCCCATACGCGCTTCTGCTGGCCTGGGTCCGTCACTGGCACAACAGCGTTCGGATAGCCAAGATCGCCCATCAACGCATCCAAATCCTGGAGGCGGGGGGCCAGGGCGGCGTCGCTTTCGCCGGAGAATTCTACGATCAGTAGCGCGTGCGGTTCGCCAGGGGTCATGATTTTTGCGATATCAGCAAAGGCTGGCATGGCGCGGGAGCGTTCGATGATCGTGCGATCTACCAGTTCCACCGCATCCGGCTTCAGCGTCACCAAATGTTTGGTGGCGACCATGGCTTCCTGGAATGTAGGGAACTGGCAGATGCCAACGGCCTTGCGCACGGGCACCGGCTGCAAGTCCAGCTCAATCTCCGTGAAAAAGCCGAGTGTGCCTTCGCTACCAACCAGAATGTCGGCCATGTTGAATGCAGCATTCCGCACTCGGTGCAGATTATAGCCCGCCACATGGCGCAGCACCTTCGGCACTCGCTCCGCAATATCAAACGCTTCACGGGCGGAAAGTTCGCGTAGGAATTTGACGAGCGGGTCTGTGTCATCCGGCGTGACGGCCTTGAAGCGGCGGCCTGCGCCATCTGCCATCAACGCATCCACGCGGGCGACATTGTCCGCCATGATGCCGTAACGGATAGAGCGCGCGCCGGAAGAATTATTCGCCGTCATCCCACCAATGGTGCAGCGGCTCGCCGTGGACGGATCAACCGGGAAGAAGAGCTTGTGCTGCGCCAGTGTGGCGTTCAATTCCGCCAGCACCACCCCTGGCTGCACGATGGCGCGCTTGGCGTCCGGGTCAATATCGATGATTTTGTTGAGATGGCGGGACGTATCAATAACGACCGCTTCCCCCACCGTCTGCCCACATTGGGAGGTGCCAGCACCGCGCGGCAACACAGGAACGCCTGCGTCTCGCGCATACGCCAACGTGGCTTCCACATCCGCAATAGAGTTCGGACGGACCACGGCCAGCGGTGTCTGCTGATAGATGGACGCGTCCGTGGCGTAACGGCCAAGATCTGCCGGGGATGAAAGGACATCGCCTTCGATGGCGGCGGTAAGGCGGCTTCCGTCAGGCATGGGTGTGAGCTTTCGAATGTCGCATGGATCAGGATGGCGTAGGGGTTAGAGGCTTTGCCGCTGTCTTCCCCCCTCACCCTGCCCTCTCCCCCCTGTGGGGGGCGAGGGTCCTAAAAATAAGAGAGGCGGCGATTGTGAGGGTCTCCTCGCCCTCCACAGGGGGGAGAGGGATCAGGGAGAGGGGGGAAGACCGCAGAACTCAATCAACCTCACCTCCATCAATCCACCAAGAATTCCAGATTCTGGCAGTTCCTAACGGACCCATCCCGCACCCGCGCAGCCGCCGTCGCCGCTGCTTTACTGCGGAGGTCGAACAGGCCGGGCGGGCTGTAGAACGCGGCGTGGGGGCTGATCATCAGGCGGCCTTCTAGCCAGTCCGCCCGCTCCATATAGGCTTTGATAAGGGGGTGGCTGGCATCTGCCGGCTCCTTCGACAGCACATCAAGGCCAGCGCCGGCGGGGCGGCCGGCTTGCAGGGCCTCATACATCGCGTCCAGATCCACGATGGGGCCGCGGGCGGTGTTGATGACGACGGCGGTGTCTTTCATGCGGCCAAGCAGGTCTGCATTGATGGCGCCGCGCGTTTCATCCGTCAGGGGGGAGTGGATGGAGACCGTGTCCGCCGTCTCAAACAGTGCTTCGGCTGATGTAACGCGCTTGTAGCCGGTGGAGAGATCGACGCCGTCGGCCAAGTGCGGATCATAGAATATCACGTCCATATCGAACGCTGCTGCCCGGCGCGCGGCGGCAAGGCCAATGCGGCCAAGGCCGAACACGCCAAATGTGCGCCCGCGCAACCGGTCCACACAGGGGCTTGGCGTATAGCGCCACAGGCCAGCGGGGTCCCGGCGCATGCGCTCCTCATACCGGTCCAACCCCCGGCGGAGCGCCAACATCAGTGCGATCGCATGGTCGGCGACTTCGGTGGTGCCATAATCGGGCACGGTACACACGGCGATGCCGCGTTCCCCCAGCACTTTCAAATCCAGCCCATCGAACCCAACCCCGCCGCGCACGACAATCCTGGCGCGCTGCATTTTCGCCAGATTAGCCATAACCACCGGCGCCCCCCGATACGTCACAACCCCATCCGCCCGCGCCCAGGCCTCATCCGGCACAAGCTCCGGCGAATCATAAAACTCCAACTCCATATCCGAGCCAGCAGCATCCTGCTCCACATGTTCATCGCCTTGGGTATGCCGGTCTGTGATGAGAATGCGCATGGGGTTGGGCCTTTCTGGAGAAATACGAAGATAAATTTTAAGCCCCTTAGCCTGGGACGGTCGAGCAAGGTTAAGGGGCTTAACGCTGCGGATCAAACCCATCTGGCCATTGGGTATGCTCGTCCCAGATGGCCTCCATAAGGTTCTTGACTCCTCTTGGATCGGTGCGTTTGAGGTTCGCGTCCCTGAGGTTCGCGTTCCTGATGTCTGCGGCGCTAAGGTTTGCGTCCCTGAGAATTGCGTCTTCAAGGTTCGCGTCCCTGAGGTCTGCGTTCCTGATGTTTGCGCCGCTAAGGTTTGCGTCCTCAAGATTCGCGTGGCGAAGGTTGGCACCACTAAGATCAGCCATGACAAGGATTGAACCACGAATATCCGCGTTGTTGAAGTCAGCGCCAAAAAGACTTGCGGCAAGAAGGTTGGCACCTAAGAGGTCTGCATTCACTAAGTTCACGGCGTTTAGATGTGCGTACAAGCAACGGAAATCAACTTCCTGTGCGTGCTCATTGGTTCCACCTGGGAACAAGCTGCTTGCATCTGCTAAGCGGCCAAGCAGACGAGCGAACCCACGGTCACCGCCCCAGTCAACAGCCCAGGTGGATGCTTCTTTCTGACCTTCAGTGTTTGACCAGCAGGCATGAAACACAGCTAGTAGCGCCTCTTCAGCATTGACGCTGGTACGTGCGATTATCCTTGCTGAACAACTCTGGAATTCTGATGCGATTCCGTCTCTTAATGCTTGTGTTATCAAAGGGTTTAGGAACTCGTGCGCCTCTTGAAGATTGAATGCTGGATCATCTGCATTTCCAGCACGAGGTCGGGCAATTTCGCCGTTTAATAATATGTGTATTGGAAAAGATATTGGCTGAGCGCCGGTTATAGCGTGCCAATCTCTCAAGGATCCGCCGAAGTTCGTTGGACGCCTATGAAGAATATCTCGCCAAAATCGTACTAAATGCCTGACGTACAGAAATTCAGCGAAGCTTTTATGTGTAAACTCAACGCCATGTCCATCTTTAAAGCGCGCGTCAGAAAAAAAGAAACCTGAAAGAAAAGCAGGCAACGCATCATCTCTTTCGCCATCGGGCAACAAACGGTCGGCGAAGGGTGTTTTAGCTAAAGCACTCCGAGCTTCTGCAGCCGTCAGAGCTCGCGTATCGCCTTTACGCCACGCCGTTAGCGCTAATAATTCGAAACAAAGTTCGAAGTCTTGACGGTTCTTAAAACCATCTTTCACTGCTGGCCCTCGTATTTTTTGTTCACGCTGCCAGTAGATGCCGAAGAGCTCATGAAGCAGTGCTGCCTTGCTGTTTGCCGCTGCCAATTGTTCAGGAGCTTCAGTGGCAAGACGCGCTAGAGCAGATTCCCATCATTCTGTTTCATAGCCTGCAGCTGTGAAGTAGCTCCTGCAGTCGTTTGGCGTGAGGTCGTCGATGGCGTCTCGGATGGCGTCCCAGAGATCTGGGAGA
>Ga0206131_10007009_pt1 | contig 11386 bp, 8 predicted proteins | sample Helgoland_Spring_FD_148636 | JGI IMG/M metagenome (GOLD analysis project Ga0206131, IMG submission 148636) | Pelagic subsurface seawater microbial communities from Kabeltonne, Helgoland, North Sea - Helgoland_Spring_Bloom_20160517_1 | ecosystem: Environmental > Aquatic > Marine > Epipelagic ... | reverse complement strand
CACCGCTACGATGCCGGTCACGCATTCTGTAACACCCACCGGGACGATCATTACCAGAAAGAGCCAAGCGATCTGTCACACGCGCGGACGTTCGAGATGTTCGACCGCTTGCGCTGACCACCCACCGCTCATTGTGACCGGCCGGCGTGGTTGATACGATTGCCCCCACCCGCCTGTCCCGTCGCATCGACAAGGAGCCAGCGATGACGATCCTCCCGAGCTTTCCGTCTGTTCACTTCGACTTCGGCGCCATTCAGGCACTTCCCGGCATCCTGTCGGAGCGTGGTGTGAAACGACCGCTGGTCATTACCGATACAGGGCTGGTGGAACACGGAATCGCTGATAACCTTGTCTCCGCCTTCGCATCACCCGGCGACGTCACCATATTCGACGGTATCCCGCCCAACCCCACGATCGGCGGTATCGAGGCCGCCGCAGAGGTATACAAAGCGGCCGGCTGCGACGGCATCGTCGCCCTTGGTGGCGGATCGGTAATGGATTCAGGTAAAGCGCTGCGCGTAGCCGTCACGCACCCGGAACCAATTGTCGAATACCTCAAAGACCCGGGGAAAATCACCGCGAATGTCGCCCCCTATATTACGGTACCGACGACGTCCGGCACCGGCGCGGAAATAACCTTTGGTGGCGGCATCCACCCGGAACCGGGGGCCCATCAGCTCGGCATCAGAAGCCCGCATGTAAAACCGGACCTCGCCATCTGCGATCCGGACCTCACCGTCACCCTGCCGCCAAAGCTGACCGCAGCAACCGGCATGGATGCGTTCGGCCACTGCGTCGAAGGCTATCTGTCGAACAATATCAATCCGCCGACGGAGGCCACCGCCCTGGACGGCATCACGCGCGTACTTGCGTATATCGACCGCGCCACTGCCGACGGCAATGACCGCGAAGCTCGCTGGCATATGATGATGGCCGCTTTGCAGGGCGGGATGGCAATCTATATGGGACTTGGCCCGATACATACGCTGGGACATATATTTGCCGATTGCGACCTGCATCACGGCGCCCTGATCACCGCCTCGGCGCCGGCGGTCATGCGGTTCTACGCAGATAATCCCGATGACGGATTAAGCGAACGACTGGCACGGTTACGCGATGTCATGAACCTTCCGGCCAGGGCGGATATTGCACAGACGATCATCGATATAAATACCCGGCTCGGCCTGTCATCCTCCATACGGGAACTGGGATATCCGGACCGGAACCTGGACGATCTCGCCGATGCCGCGATGAAAGTGCATTTCAACGCCACCGCCCCGCGGAAACCGACGCGGGACGACTATGAAATTATTATTACCGATGCGCTTGGACAGGCTTTCAGCACTTAGCGAAATCTCGACAAATACCCGCCAACCTTCCGGCGGAGACCGAAGGTGAACCGGATAAAATACCTGGCATACAGGTAGCCGATACGGGATATACCCGTTCTTTGCGGATTGAGGAAAAGCACATCGCCGTGAAACCGGCGGGTGAACTTGATTGACCAGAACCCAAGTTTTTCCAGCCGTTTGATAATTTTTTCGACATGCGCGGTCTGATCCGGGTCCATGAAATCATGGAACTCCACGGTAATCTGATCCATCCGCTGAAGGGTTTCATCATCGGTAGCGTCGAACATGGCAAGTTCGGCCCCCTCGATATCGACCTTCAGAAGAGTGACACGATCCAGACGGAGACGGTCCAACAAGCCCCCAAGAGTTACTCCCTCAACGTCGATGGTGTCGCGTGATTTCTGACCTGGCATCAGATCGATCGATGCGCTGGCAAATTGTTCATCCACCGAATGGATGGATACCGGACCGTCGGTGCCGCAGATTGCCAGGTTATATGGCGTGATCGAGGGAGACCCGTCGATACGCGCGAAGTTTTCGGGCAAGGCTTCAACCGCGTGACAGCGGCAGCCGAAGCGCGCGTTCATATCCTGGGAAAAAGACGCCAGTGATGCGCCGAGGTCAAGTATGACGGATGAGCCATCCAGAGGGCGCAGATAAACCGTGTGATAGAGAACTTCCACCCAGGCAGGACCTGACCCGGAAGGTCGACTGTTATTTTCTGTCACATGCGGGTCCATCGATGGGCGAATTAAACGGTCGCAAGCATAGAGCTTACGGGGATACCGGTACACTGCGTGCGTCACGGACCGCCTGCCAGACCCGGTTCGGTGTCGCCGGCATATCCAGTTCTATGACCCCCGCCTCGGCCAGCGCATTCAGCACCGCGTTCATCGTTGCCGGCAGCGCGCCGACCGTGCCCGCCTCACCTGCTCCCTTCACACCCAGCGGGTTACGCTGGGTCGGGACAGCATGGGCTGCGATCTGGATATCAGGAAAATCTGCGGCACGTGGCATGGCATAATCCATGAACGATCCGCTGAGCAATTGGCCGCTATCCGGATCATAGGCCACCTGTTCGGCCAAGGCTTGGCCGACGCCCTGGGCGACACCGCCATGGATCTGGCCTTTGACGATGACCGGGTTGATCATATTGCCGACGTCGTCGACCACCCAGTACCCGACGACTTCGGTCGTACCGGTCTCGGGATCTATTTCGACCTCGCAGACATGACTGCCATTGGGATAGGTATCGTCTTCCGGGGCAAAGGTGGCAGTCTCGAACAGGCCAGGCTCAACGCCTTTAGGTAATTTATCTGGCGAGAAAGAGGCCTTGGCGACATCGGTCAGGGTAACGCTGCGGTCTGTGCCCGCGACCGAGAACGAACCATCTGCGAACTCCATATCAACCACGCTCGCTTCGAGCATATGGGCCGCTATTGTCTTAGCCTTTTCGATGATCTTTTCAGCAGCGAAATAGAGTGCCGAGCCTCCGATCACGGTCGACCGGGACCCCATGGTACCAATCCCGAAGGCAACCCGGTCCGTATCACCGTCGATCACCCGCATCCGCGCAGGATCAAGGCCGAGACGCTCGTTCACGATTTGCTTGTAGACCGTCTCATGCCCCTGACCCTGGCTCTTGGTGCCCATCAGTATCGTTGCGGTACCGTCTGTACTGAAACGGATTTCAGCAAAATCAGGCGACGGGGAGGCCGACCTCTCGATCGGGTTGGCGGTGCCGATGCCGCGCAGTTTTCCACGCGCGCGCGCTTCTTCCCGGCGCCCCGGAAATCCCTTGTAATCCGCCATTTCGAGCACGGCAGCCTGGTTCCGGGCGAATTCGCCACAATCATAGGTGAGGCCAAGCGCGTTCTTCACCGGCATGGCGTCGGGCGCGATCATGTTGCGCGCACGTAATTCGGTGGGATCTATGCCCATCTCGCGCGCTGCCTCATCGAACATGCGTTCGATTACATAGGTCGCCTCCGGCCGTCCAGCACCGCGATAAGGGGCAGTCGGGTTGGTGTTCGAATGCACCGTTCGTACCGCCACATGAGCCGCCGGTATATCGTAGACGCCGATCAACGTACCGACATTGGTAAAGACCGGCAGCAGGTTGCGAATGGCGGAAAGATACGCACCGATGGCGGCGATGGTCTTGACCCGCAGGCCGACAACCCTGCCATTCGCATCAAAGGCGAGTTCGGCATCCGTGACATTGTCGCGACCGTGTTCATCCGCCTGCACGGCCTCGGAGCGGTCGCAGGCCCATTTGACGGGGCGCCCGACCTTGCGCGCGGCCCATAACACCAGGCGGTGTTCGGCATATTGCCAGCCCTTGGTGCCAAACCCACCACCGACATCACGGGCGATTACTCGGATATTCTGTTCGGGTACATCGAAAACCTTTTCCGCCAGAAGCTGTCGCACACGGTGCGGATACTGCACGTCGGCATGCAGAAGATAACGATCTTCCCGCTCGTCATAGGCGCCGATGGCGCCGCGGGCTTCCATGTACTGGGCGAAGACGCGGGAAATCACAAAGCGGCGGCTGACGATACGGTCCGCCCGGGAAAACGCCGTCTCTGTCGCTGCCGCGTCACCAACCTGAAACAGACCCGACACATTGTCAGGACTGTCATCCCACACCAGCGGCGCATCCGCGTCGACCGTGCGGGCGGTATCGGTAATCGACGGCAACGGCAGGTAGTCAACGGCGACCGCTTCAGCGGCATCGTGCGCCTGGGCCAGCGTATCCGCAACGATCAGCGCAACGGGATCACCAACATAACGAACACGGCCCAGCGCCAGCGGCGGCTGTGGGCGGTATTTCATCGGTTCGCCATCAGGGCGGAGCCATTTTGCAGGCATGCCGGGAACACCGAGATTGTCGGCGGCGACATCTTCCCCGGTATAGACGGCCAGAACACCCGGTAGAGCCGCGGCCGCAGATGTATCTATCGAGCGAATTTCGGCATGGGCATGCGGCGAACGTAACACGACCGCGTAGCTCTGATCCGGCAGGTTGACGTCATTGACGAACAGGCCACGCCCCTTGAGCAGACGTGGGTCTTCCTCGCGCGTGACACCCTGCCCTATCCCGAATTTTTCCATTTTTCCGACCTGGTAATACTGACGATAATTTTGGCGATGACGTTGGCAATCATCTTACCGAAAACGAAAGCGCCCCGGCCATGACAGCCGGGGCGAATTTCGTAAGCCTCTGCTCGCTTAAAGCTGGCCGAGGATCGTGTCCGCGTCGCTGACTTCGAACCCGCCGCCTTCTTCGAGATTAATCGCCGTGACGGTTCCGTCATCGACAATCATCGAATACCGGCTGGACCGCACACCGAGACCGCGATCGGTCAGATCGAGCACAGTGCCGAGCTCCTTGGTCAGCGCTGCGCTGCCATCGGCCAGCATTTCCACCTTGTCACCGGCGTTCTGATCTTTGCCCCAGGCGTCCATGACGAACACGTCATTGACCGACAGGCAGGCAATCGTATCGACGCCCTTTGCCTTGATCTCTGCTGCCTTTTCGACAAAGCCGGGAAGATGCTTGGCCGAACAGGTCGGCGTAAACGCTCCCGGTACTGCAAACAAAACAACTTTCTTGCCGCCGAACAGTTCTTCGGTCGTGACCGGACCGGGGCCTTCTGCGCCCATTTTCGCAAGCGCGCCCGACGGAATTTTATCACCCACACCAATAGCCATATCATTCTTCCTTTTGTTACGGGGCCGTCGCCCGGCCCGATGACCTGAACAAGGCCGCAAAGCGGCCAGAAACCAGATAAGTGAGATAATGCACCGATGGCGATTTGTCACCTGTCAGAGTGGACAAAAAGCCCGCCGGTTGAGTCTAGCGTTTGGCGAGCACCGCTTTTCCGCCTGCCTTCTCAAACCCCGCAAGAACGCTGGATTCAGTCAGAATTTCCGGCAACGGGACACCCCGCGGCGCGTCCGGTCCATAGACCACGTTGAACGGAATTCCATATCGCCCGAAGCTTTTAAGATAAGCCGATATGGCAGGATCCGGCTTGGTCCAGTCCGCCTTCATGGCGATGATACGGCCTGCGCCCAGAATTTCAGCCACGCGCCCGCGATTGAGCACCAGCGATTTGTTGACCTGGCAGGTCAGGCACCAGTCCGCAGTAACATCGACAAACACGGTGTTGCCCTTCGCCACCTCTGCCTGCACCGCGGCAAGATCGAATTTCTGCCACGCGTTGCCGTCTTTTCCGGCAGTAACGGAGCTCTCCGGCCCTTCGCCGTTAAAGCTGCTGGCACCGACCATCGAGATCGCCGTCAGCAGGCCGACGACAATCCAGGTAGCGAATCGCGCTTTCTCGCCCAGATGCCGGTATTGCCACACTGCAAACGCCATCGCGATCATCAGGGTCGCAATAATCCCGGTCGCCGCACTGCCGATCTGGAACCACAGCACACTAAGCAGCCATGCCGCCGTGCCGATGAGGGCGATCGACAGGATACGTTTAAGCGTAATCATCCAGTGGCCCGGCTTCGGCAGACGATTCGCCAGGACGGGAAACGCCGCGACAACAATCCACGGTGCAGCCAGACCGATGCCAAGGGCAAGGAACACCGAATAGATTTCCAGCGGACCGCGCGACAGAGCAAACCCGACCGCGGTACCGAGGAAAGGCGCTGTGCAGGGCGTCGCCAGCAGGGTCGCAAACGCGCCGGTCAGGAAATGACCTCCCAACCCGCCGCTCCGGCCTGAACTCACAGCGGCGTCCGCCACCGCGCCCGGCAGGCGGATTTCGAACAACCCCCACATATTGCAAGCGAAGAGCGTGATAATCGCGATCATGAAGGCGAGAAACGCGGGCTGCTGGAACTGGATTCCCCAGCCCGCGGCGAGCCCGGCGCTTTGCAGCCCGACTGCCACCGTACCCAGCAACAGGAAGCAGGCGATAATTCCAGCAGACGACGCCAGGAAGCCCGCCCGGATACGCCCCGGTGCTTCGCCACCATGGCTAACCACGGTGAGCAACTTGATGGACAGAACCGGCAACACGCAGGGCATCAGGTTGAGGATCAACCCGCCCAGCAGCGCGAACCCGATGATGGCAAGGAAGCCGTACCCCATCCCGTCGCCGCCCGGACTGGAACCCGGACTGGAACCCGGGAATGCCGTCGCCGTGGACGATGCCCGTTCGAGCGTCACCTTGCGCTCTACCGCGCGATCACCGTCAACCAGCGTCAATGTGACAGTTTCACCGGCGAGCCGCGCATCCGGCCTTTTGGGCGCATGGATCCCGATCCGCATCAGCGCTTGATTACCGACCGAGGCGATCTGAACGACGGGCTTTTTGAATCCGTAATCGACAGGCCCTTCGACAAACAGGTCCGGCGCGCTCAACGCCTCCTTGCCTGTGACACGCACGATAAGTGCCTGGTCTTCTCCGCTCCCCGCTATTTCAGCACGTTCGATCGCAAGCGGCGCAGACGCAGCTGACCGGGTTACGTCCATCGGCACACGGGACTGCCATGTCGCGATCGTACCGGATGCGGGAGTATTGAGATCACGCCCCGCCGGGAGGTTAAGAGTGAGATTGGTCTCATACGGAACACAGATATCGTCGCAGGTCAGAAAACGGACCCGTGCGGCCAGGTCAACCGTCTTGCCGCGCTCGAACACTTCCGCGCTGATCGGAAACACGACCTCTTTCTTGTAGCCCAGGGTTTCCAGTCCAAGGACGGAGAACCGTTCCGGCGCAGGCCAGGACATTGTCGCCCCGGCAAAATTGGTGGAGCCAACCCAGCTTACCTGGGGCGGAAATCCGGCATCGCCGGGGGAGCGCCAGTACACCTTCCAGCCGGGCTTCATCCGGAACTGCAGACCGAGATCGATCGTCTGCGCGCTGCCGGCCCCCGCATTCGAGGAAATCAGCCGAACCGCGCCATGTTCGTGTTCGAACCACTCTGACGTTGCGCCGACCGATGGCGATGCAGACAGCGTCATTGACGCGACGGCAAGCACAACCGCGGACAGTGCGGCCCGGCAGCGCGGTATCAGATTACGATTCGTGGATCGCATGTTGGCGTTCACCCTTTGTGGCAACTTGGCCTATAATATAAGGCAAGGTAACACTCTGCACAGCACACGGGGTTCAAAGTTTGAATCCGTTTCGTAAACTTTGCGTGTAGAGCATTGCCGAGGCGGGAAACGGGGCATTCCGCCGTTTTCAGGGTAGAATGACGATACAGGTGCACCATGACAGACAACATAGACGACACGCAGAATGACGACGGATATCTCGCCGGCCAACTCCTGGTGGCGATGCCGCAGATGCTCGACGAAAGATTCGCCAAGACCGTCATTTACATGTGCGCTCATACCGAAGACGGGGCGATGGGACTGGTGGTCAACAAGGTGATGGAAAACATCGATTTTCCCGACCTGCTCGACCAGCTCGGCCTGTCTGCATCACCCCGCGGAGAGGATATCCGCGTCCATTTCGGCGGACCGGTGGAATCGGGACGTGGCTTCGTCCTTCATTCCGCCGATTACGTTCAGGACGCCACTATGGTCATTGATGATACGATTGCCATGACAGCGACCACCGATATTCTGCGCGACATCGCCGAAGGCGACGGCCCGCGCAACAGTCTTCTGGCGCTGGGCTATGCCGGTTGGGGCCCGGGCCAGCTTGATACGGAAATCCAGGCCAATGGCTGGCTATCCGTTCCCGCAGACAGCTCGCTGGTTTTCAATTCGGACCCTCAGGCCGTCTGGCAGGGAGCCCTTGCAAAACTGGGTATCGATGTGTCGATGCTGTCGGGCGACGCAGGCCACGCCTGAGGGCCATAATTCCTGCCGGCTTCCTGCCGGACAGTTTCAGGAATTCAGCCTGGCTTTGACGGTCTCGTAATCCGGCAGGCCACCGACAGGACCGAGCGCGGCAAGCGTCGGTGGCGAGGTCAGCAGCCGTTCCGCCACCCGGCGCACGTCTTCGGCAGTCACTGAATCGATCCGGCGCGCGATTTCATCGACCGGAATAATCCGATTATAAATCTGCAGATGTCGCGCGACGCGTTCGGCGCGCGACGACGTGCTTTCCAGTGACATCAGAACACCTGCTTTGATCTGCGCACGCGAACGGGCGATTTCTTCACCGTCCATCCGGTCCGCCGCGACGCGCTTCAGCTCATCGCAGACGACACTGACCAGTTCGGCAACCTCCTCCTCGCCCGTCCCTGCATAAAGGCCGAACAGCCCGCCATCCTGGTAGGCCGACGAGAACGTGTAGATTGAATACACCAGCCCGCGTTTTTCACGGACTTCCTGAAACAGGCGCGAAGACATGCCGCCGCCAAGCGCGGTCGACAGGACCGCGAGCGGGTAATAATCATCATCATCGTAACCGACCCCCTCGAACCCCATCACCAGATGCGCCTGTTCGAGGTCGCGAACCTCCCGGTTATCCCCGCCGGAATACACACCGGCCTGCGGTTCTGCCGCCTGTGAGGCGGTGACACTGCCGAACGCTTTTTCGGCGAGCCCCGCAAGCGCATCGTGATCCAGGTTCCCGGCCGCAGACAGGATCATCCGGTCGCTGCCGTATTGTGTATCGATATAGCCTTTGAGCGTTTCGCGCGGCATCTGGCTGACGATATCGGTCGTGCCCAGAATCGCACGCCCGAGCGGCTGGTCCGGGTAGGCGGTTTCCTGGAACGTATCGAATATGATGTCATCGGGCGTATCGTTGGCCTGGCCGATTTCCTGCAATACGACGGCGCGTTCACGGGCAAGCTCATCATCCGCAAAAGTCGAATTCATCAGGATATCGGACACGATATCGAGCGCGAGAGCAGCGTCTTCTTTAAGCACCGTCGCGTAATAAACGGTGGATTCCCGTGACGTATAGGCGTTCAGGTGACCGCCGACATTCTCGATCTCGACCGCTATGTCGAGCGCGGAGCGGCGGGCCGTTCCCTTGAACGCCATATGTTCAAGCAGATGCGATACGCCGTTTATTTCCGCAGTTTCATTGCGCGCACCAGCATTTACCCATACGCCGAGAGAAACGCTTTCGACAGAATCCATCCTGTCAGTGACAAACCGCATCCCGCCCGGGAAGGTCGCCTGCTCAACCGTCATGAATGGCCCTCGACCGCACGGCGGACAAAATCCTGCACCGCGGCAATGTCATTGGGCAGCGTGTCGAATTTCTCGTTGCGGTCGAACAGGTCGCTCATGCGCTCTGGCAGTTGCGGGTGTATGCCCGTTGCCGCCTTTACCGCATCGGGGAACTTGGCCGGATGCGCGGTCGCCAGCGTGACCATCGGCACCTCTTTGTTTCCCCTGCACTGGCGTGCCGCATCGACACCAATAGCGCTATGTGGATCGAGGAGTTCACCGGTTGTCTCGTATATCTCGCGGATGACGCGGCGCGTGCCGTCATCATCCAGCCGTGACGCTGAAATCTTCTCGCGGGCGCCTGCAAGCCGGGCATCATCGACCGAGACGGCGCCGGATATACGGAAAGCGGCGATCCAATCCCGCACAGCCGCTCCGTCACCATCCAGCATATCGAACAGCAGGCGTTCAAAATTGCTCGAAACCTGAATATCCATACTGGGCGACAGGGTCGGTTCAACCCCCGCCATCTTCATCTCCCCGGTCTCGAAAAACCGGAACAGGATGTCATTGCTGTTGGTTCCGACGACAAGCCGGTCTATCGGCAGGCCGCATTTCCACGCTGCCCAGCCGGCAAACACGTTGCCGAAATTACCAGTCGGGACCGCAAAGCTGACAGGGCGCGACGGCGCACCGAGTCGCACGGCAGCGACGACGTAATAAACGATCTGCGCCATAACCCGCGCCCAGTTGATCGAATTCACCGCCGACAGATTCTGAGCCTTGCGAAACTGGGTGTCGTTGAACATCCCTTTCACCAAATCCTGGCAATCGTCGAACGTGCCGGTGACGGCAATTGCGTGGACATTGGCGCTGTCTACCGTGGTCATCTGGCGTTGCTGCACAGGCGACACGCGGCCTTCAGGGAACAGAATGAAGATATCGATGTTTTCGCGGTCGCGGCAGGCTTCTATCGCGGCAGACCCGGTATCGCCGGACGTCGCACCGACAATGGTGACCCGTTCCCCACGCGCTGCAAGCACATGGGCGAACATGCGTCCGACCAGTTGCAGGGCAAAGTCCTTGAAGGCCAGCGTCGGCCCCTGAAACAGTTCCATCAGCCAGTCGTTCGAGCCGATCTGTTTGAGTGGCGCAACAGCCACATGGCCGAAACCGGCATAGGTCTCTTCGACCATTTTCTCCAGATCGCTATCCGCGATGGTGCCGCCGACGAACGGGCGGATCACCCGGTAGGCGATTTGCGCATAGGACATCCCGGCCATGGATGAAAGCTCATCCGTCGAGAACTGCGGCCAGTCCTGCGGCACATACAGGCCGCCATCCTCGGCCAGTCCGGCCAGCAGAACATCATCAAAAGCGAGAACCGGCGCCTCGCCGCGGGTAGATACGTATTTCACGGGCAAATCCTTATGAACGCGCGGAATTTAGTCCGGCAGACGGGCAAGTCAAACGGGAATACGTACGATCTGCCACCAGCACACGGCTTTATCGCCAGATTAAGCGGCGCGGTAGATGAATATATCCATCAATGACCCTTTTAATCGGCTCTCATGAACATTCAGGTCCTGGATATAGACAGAAGGGTCAGCCGCAAGGGGGTGCTGTGGATCATTCACCCAGATTTTTTCCAGCGTTTCGGGAAGCGGCTCAAACAGAATGACAGCGCCATCTTTGCCACTAACACGTATTGCTTCCGCCAGTACATTGCTGCGCGCGTCTTCTGGCACATGGTGGAGGACACCGAACAGAAACACCCCGTCGAACCGGTTGTCCTCGAACGGGAGCGCGCCGGCATCGAAATGCTCAAAGCGAATGCGGTTTCGGACCCCCATTTTTGCCGCGCTTGGCTCCCATTGCTGACGCGCATATCGGGATTCATCCGTGCTCGGCTCGCCGGTCAGAACCT
>Ga0206131_10007005_pt1 | contig 11391 bp, 10 predicted proteins | sample Helgoland_Spring_FD_148636 | JGI IMG/M metagenome (GOLD analysis project Ga0206131, IMG submission 148636) | Pelagic subsurface seawater microbial communities from Kabeltonne, Helgoland, North Sea - Helgoland_Spring_Bloom_20160517_1 | ecosystem: Environmental > Aquatic > Marine > Epipelagic ... | reverse complement strand
GCCGCCATATTTGAGTCCTGATGAACTTTACGATTCCACCAGTAAGAAAAGATAATAATAGCAACACTAAATGCTATAAGCCCAATACCTCCTAAAATATACGCTACTTGGAAACTCCCATGCGTCTTAATTTCTTTCCAGTTACACGATGATATACGTTGACACGTATCCTTGTCGTAACCACCAATACATGAAGTGTCTGTATTATCTGTATCTGCGTTTTTTGGAACGCAGTTACCGTTGTTTGATGAGAAGATAATACTTGGATCGATACCAATTACTATCATAAATATACCAATTAGTATGAAGATAATACCAACTATCCATGCCATAACAACGCCTATAGAACTTGATATTTCACCACCCTTTGCCAAAATATCTTTCATTGATGATTTATTATATTTCTTCTTATGGGTTTTCTTTGAACCTTTCTTGTGTTTTTTAACCATTTTATATTTAGAAAAATATAAAATATTAAATTTACTTTAGATATTGATCTTTTGATGCATTATATCCATTTGAGAAAAGATCCAACTTTGTCGTCGTCGTTAAATTAAAATTAACACCTGACAAACTAGTGGATTCAATGTCTATTAATTTTATATGGTTGTCCTTTGCGTATTGAATAGATCTGTTTGTCAAATAATCTACAGGGATGCTGAGAATATCTACCGCATAACTGACAGGATTAAACTCCTCCATTGGATTTTTCTTCGCCTTTTTCGATGGTGAAAGAGTAATGGCAATAGTCTTACTATTATCTGTCACTAACTCCACTGGAAAATTATCTACAAGGGCTCCATCCAGATATAGTGAATCATTGTAAAGGTACGGTTGAAAAATAAAGGGTAATGTCGAACTCATACGTATAGCTGTTACACATGGAATATCTGGATGAGTCTCTGGTGATATCACCTCTTTGCATTTTTTGCTCAGATTGTAGACAACAACTACCAACCTTTTACCGAGTTGACTTTGTAATTGGGATAGAGAGACAAGGCACCCTATTTTTTTTATTGTCATCTGCTCCAAGACCTCTTGGATAGGTGAAAAAGAGGAAGACCCACCCTCTTGAACCATTTGCATAACATTAAAATGCTTTATTTTATCAAACACTTTCGATGTGTTTATAAACATTAATATTTCAATAGATGTGTATCCTATTGCTAGTAGATAACTTAGCATAGAACCCACTGACGTTCCTACGAATTCATCAATCTCTTTAAAATCTATTATTTCTTGTAAGTACGCTAGAGCACCGAGGAGTTGAAACCCTCGAACACCACCACCCGATAAACAAATACTTTTTATACAGCTCATTTTATTTTAGGAAAAAAATGAGACTTTAAGTTAAGTGTGATTCATACGATACAATAGACATGCGATGGCTATGCACAAAATAATTATAATTACAATGTAAATTGTTTTATCACATGTTGGCATACTATCACCTAGTAATCCCTTTGCGACATTATGCAATGGATGGTCATCATCATCCAACGCGTCGATATATGATGATGCTGTTTTAAAGATATTATTAGCAACGCCTTGTATCGATATCTCTTCATACTGTTCAACCGAATTTCTACCTCTGTTGGCAGACGGTTGTAATGTCTGATTTTGCTGCATTTGCTGCTGCTTGTATCGCGGGTCGGCTGGGTGTAAAGAACTTATCATATTTTGAGCACCTCCTTGTTGTAGGTTTCCAGGTGGAGCTCCCATCTGTGGACCACTACCGTAATTACTGCTCCCTGTAATTTGAGGTCTGTGTTTCTGACGAATGAATTTTGAACTTATTTGTTGAGATTGAGAATTATCCTCTTCTTCATCCAAGTCCAAAATATCATCGATATTAGTTGTACGACCCATTATCTTATAGTGAGGATTGTGTTGTACCATTTTATTTACTAATTTTTTTCTAAAAAAAAATTACCTTATTATTTTTAATTTAAGAATATTTTTAATTCGTATACATTAATGGGTTTTTATAGTAAGGCAATTCCGCGCCCATACTGCTGAGCTAATACATATAGTAAATGCTAGACCCCACCACTGAGCAGAGTCTACACGTATACCAGACGATGGATCATCAGTAAGTAGGACAAGTGAAAACCAACCAAGGATTGAGGCGACTATGATAAGTAGTAGTGCGTATAATCGAGATACATTGAATAAATTGTGTCCCATTTATTACTCATTAATTTTTTTATATGCAGAAGAAACAAATTTATTTTTCTCATCCTCAATCAACCCACGTAAGATTTTGTCGAAGTCCACGACATCGTTTTTCTGAACAGCAACTTCCTCGATTTTAGAATGTCGATATGATATTTTAACCCCCATCGAGATTAATTTTTTGTAATGACCTGTTTTCTTCAGAGATTTGAAATCTTCATAACTTCCCTTCACCGTCAGTTTAATCTGGTCCTTGTCGTTGGGTGGTGTAAAGTTTTCAAACTCTGAACTATCCACGTAGAGAATGCGCTTCCGTGGAAGGTCCAAAATAATCTCCTCATCACTGCGCTCACTGTATCCTTCATCGTTTTCGGAGAAGTCTATAATCAACACGATATTTTTCTCGGTTTCTCCGTATGCTACCTGCATGGACGAACCAGTATAAAAAATATTTTCCTGAGGTGTTTGCTTACTATGAATATGTCCAGACACGACAGGAGGAGACTCCAAATCCCATTCATCACCTATTTCGGAGACTATGGCACCCATTTTACATCCAGAGAACTCCTGGTGCGCAAAAATTAAGTCGGCCTCTGCCCATTCGAACTCATTGGTTTCCAATGCTTCAACAAAACGGCCCGGTGCAACGTATGGGCAAAAGAGAAATTCATATCCTTGAATTTCAGCGTGAACCACAGTGTCCACAATGGTGACATTTGGCCACATTTTCAAGGCGTTCATCCAGTGCTGGTCGGTGAGAAACTGGTCATGATTAATCATGTCGTGATTACCGACTAAAATATAGGTAGGTGCTATTTTACGGAGTTGGTCAATCATCGTGTAGGCTCTATTAAGAGCAATCGTGTGAAGACGCTCATGGTCGTGGAGAATGTCTCCCAGCAAGACTATTACGTCTGGCTTCCTCTCCGTTAGTATTCTGATTAATTCTTCGATGAGAATATCAACAATGTTAATGTTATCCACTCTAAAGTGTGTGTCTCCAATTGCTGCTAGTTTCATATTTTTTTTGTTAATATTATTAATAACAAAAATATTCAGTTTTCATTTCTTATCGACGAATTAAAAAGACAGCGAGAGCGGCTCCTGTTACCATGATGCTACCAATCAACACCAATGGTAATGTTGCTAGTCCCTGGTCTGGGTTGTCGGGTGGTTGTTTCTTTTCAGGTGGTTTATCGTTAACCGCCTTCTCCTCCTTTACTGACTTCTCCTTTTCCGGCTTCTCCTCCTTTACTGGTTTTTTAATGACTTCCGGCATCAATCTAAATGTACCACCCGATAACTTTTCGTCATAGCACGCTAGTGGGATAGTCAACGTATAGAGTAATGTGGTGGTCGCATAGTCATTCTGACATCCCTGAGAAATATTACAACTATTCACCACACCATCTGAATCGACAATATCGGTGGATTTGTCGACGGAAGCCTTAAAATTACCAGTGTCTAAAATTTTATTACCACTATCGGAAATGTTTACATACAGATTATTATTATTGAGTTTGGCCATCGATATAAATTCGGGTGATGGTTTAAAAGTTAATTGTGGTATTTTTTCAGAATCGTGTCCTAACACATAATCCCATTTTAATATTTTTAAAGGTTCATTCATTTATTTTAGTTTTACTTTTTTTAGTTTGTTTTTTGTTTTTTACAAGATGGTTCATTAGATACAACTGGGATTTCAATATCACAGTAGGGGCATGCCGGTTTTCTTTTACCCCATTCTTGTATACACTCATTGTGGAAGAAATGTTTACACTGTAATATCCCAATTTCCTCTTTTTCGACATAGTCTTCAAAGCAGATGCGACAAGTACCGTGATTAGCCAACTCATCTGAGTCTTTGCTGTAATCACACGTGTGAATATCGAGTTCCCGGGACACGTCGATAAGACGTTTTTGCTGGTCCTCGTCAAAACTTTCCCTCATCGCGTGTCGTATCATTTCCTCCTCTGCTTCCTCATCTTCTCTAATTAAATCAAGGAATGAGTCCATTATTCTGAGATTTCTGGATACTCTTGCATCGTGATGGAGACGCTCTATTGTAGAAACAAAAATTGTGTTCAGTGGTATACTTTCATTGGTTGTAAAAACAGGTATTGCATCGTATATTGTAGAAGCCTGATAGTCAGTGGTGTTGTAATACTCATTGACACTATCAGACTCAAATGGGTTAGAAAAATCCTCATTCACAGAAGATTGTGGTAATATTTCAGGTACATATTCAATTATAGGGGAAAGAGGGGGTATTAACATGTTCAATGAAGGTATTACATTTGATTCTGGGTCCTCCGTATGCGCCTCCATAATAACACTAATAGTTTCTGTAGGAGCTGTTAATGATAAATTATTAGACATTTTATTACTTGTGGTAATAAAATTTAAATCAATTTATATCAGAGATTAACTCGTTATGTGGAATATCTTTTCCCCTAAAATTCTAGCGTGGCTGTTTAATCTCATCTTTTTTTGAGAAATTAAATCCTGTAAGCACTCGATACTTAACCATGCAATTGAATTAGCATCATTACCATCAGTTTCCTGTACACGGATACTGGCTCGCTTCATTACTGTAACATAGTAGGTGACATTTTTGTTAATATTGTGTGAGACACCTAAATCATCTTCTGATAATAAGATTCCCGTCTCTTCTCGCACTTCTCGGAGTGCTGTTTCCATTGGAATCTCCCCTTCCTCCATACTACCTTTGGGGAAGCCCCAAAGATTACCTCTCGATTGTACCAGCAACAGCGAGTTTGTTGCTGGGTCATGTATTATAACGCCCGCTTTGGATCTATTCTTTTTGAATGAATTAGTACCAGTATATGTTTTAATATCAAAGTGACATTCTTGACATTTACACTCCATTGGATCCTTTTCTTTCAATAATTATTTTTCTAAGTCGAAACAACTAAGTGGTGGATATTAAGTTCATGGTTTCTTCCAATACGATTAGCTCTCCCGATAATTTGAGTTTTAATTGATTCTTCCATCCGGTGAAACAAGATAATATCCGTACATTCCTGTAAATTAATACCAGCCCCGTTGTTGCTGGAGTTGAGAAATATAACATTGATTTTACCAGATTTAAACTTGGCGATGGTTTTCTCGCGAGATTCTGATCGCCCCTTAATTTCTTTACATATAATGTTTTCTTCTACGAGTGATTCATTAATGTAAGAAAAGGTGGCATCCTCATCTGAAAAGATAATAAATCGTCCATCTGGATTATTATTTATCAGTTTTATAATTTGTTGTGTTTTTGTATTTGGCCGTCCATCATCCTTCGTCTCATCTTTCGTCTCACCATTTTCTTCCATTGTAATATATGTCAGACTAGATGGTGGAATTACCGTTCGACAAAGAGGACACGTACACTGTCTAGCCATCCACGTAATAATACACTTACTACAAAAAAGATTCTGACAGCAGGGTACAATCGCTGGATTTTCCAATGTGTCAAAGCAGATGTTACAAGTACCCTCTAATGCATCTTTGAATCGAACTTCTAGAGCCTCAATACGTACTTCAATACGTGCCTTCTTTTCGGTCCACTCAGCAACCAATGCTTCATCGCATCTACGAGCTCTATGGGTGTAGAATTCAACTTTTCTAGTAGCTTCATCCAATTCTTCTTGAATACGAGTTTTGACCAGAGTCATCAGGTTATCTGTTTCAGTTCCACCCATGTAACTAATAGCACCTCTAATGTTTCCAGCTGCAATCATGGTTTCTACCCGTATTGGCACAAAGCCCATGACTGCTCTGGAAATAGGTTGGTGACAGATATATGTATGGTGATTAATTGGGGGCATGGCATACGAAGACTCGACATACTCTTTCGGATTTTTTATCTGCAATGCATTATAAAACAAATTTTCAAGATAAAAGAGAGACATGCGTGCGATTAAATGGGTTCGACGATTGGAGTATTTCCATTTTAACATAGCTGGAGTGGCTGTAATAAACCAGAGGAATCCAGTATACATCTTTTTCATAGAGGGGATAACAGTGGTTCCAGGCTCATCATACAACAACCGTTTCCACGCTACGTTTTGGTATCTCGCGATCAACTTGTTATACATGGTTGGTGTACATAGAAGTACATCATATTCAGGAGCATTAACGTTATTGGCTCTTTTTGCTGTTCTTACGATTTCAAACGTAAGTTCACTTAATTTTAATTCTTCTTTCCACTGCGCCACCAATGATTGACTAATTACAATCAGAGTCGTTTTAATTCTGTCCATTGTGAATTTCTTAGCGATGGTAAATGAGCTATTGGCACTGTATATCTCTTCTAACATATATTTATCATCGAGGTTCCATTCCATTTTATCACGAACAAGAAGACCTATCATACTAGCAGTCTTTCCATAACCAGTGGGGTCAGCTTGAATCCCAAAGTGTGTTTTTATTTCATACATATTATTTATATTCACTGTTTTTTTATCTTCCATTTCTTCCATCTTAAATATCGAGGTCAGCTGATGGTTAAAAAGGGAGCGAGAATAAGTAGGCGGTTGAGTTACTACTGGGAATTCCATTTATTTTATGTAAAAAGTTACCAATTAAATCATTTTAATTTTGAGTTAATTGTTGAGTTGAAAAATAAAGTTAGTGCTCGTTACGAGTACCCTGTGATATATTAGAGTGACGAAGCAGGTCCATTTTGTTCTGAGACGATTTAAACTGTGTACCTCTTTCAAGATCGAATTTTATTTTGGTACCTCGCCCCGTTATACCTCCTTGTGGTCGAATTTTAGCCTTTAATTTTTTCTCGCGACTATTTACTGAATATGTATCAGCACCGTAACTTTGTCCTAAACTTGTCTGTACAGATGTAGTTGGTCTATTTCTCTCCAAAGGTATCTGTTTTTGTTCTGATTGTGGAACATGAATATTAGAGGAGCGATTAACAGATGCATGATGAGTTGGTACAGGACGAGTTAAACTATGTGGAACATTGTCAACAAGTGGTGCACCATTTGCAATAGATATACCAGATGTTGTACTGTAATTGGCGAGACTCTTATTTACAGCGGAGTTATCACCACCAGGCTCCTTCATAAGCAACGGTATGTTTTTACCCTTATTAATACTCATATCCGTATAGGTTATGTCCGCAATATATTTAGATGAATTAATATTTTGAACAGATCTACTTCCCTTGTGTGAAAGTGAATGATTAGTTCTGATATCCCCATGCAACGCTTTTTTGACACGACCATTTACACGGGAATTGACTCTTTTTGCACGATCCATGGTGCGAATACCCGAGGATGCTTGTACGCGGATAGGATTATCAATAACTTGTCGGAGGGAAAATGGTTCGACCAATTGTTGCCCAATCGTAATAATAGCAGTGGGACGCACCGACGTTTTAACTGGGTGTTGAATGTGGCGCATATTTTTAGCCTTTGGGCATTTTGGGTTGCTGATATATTTAATAAATCCTTTATTAGCCCAGACTGAGGTGCTGGCGCGAGGTTGTCGAGATAATGGCATTAAATCTTCTTGTCGTACTAGTGGCGGTCGAAATGCGCCCGCATCCATCAGTTGATATGGTAATTTTGCTTGTCCCATAATCGCGGACCGTCCATCGTGACAGCCTTTATTCTTACCCATAATCCCAGCACCTGTTACACCTCGATATTGACCACCATTGGTACCGTAATTGGAGTACGAGACGGATACATGTGGATTGATACCACGTGGGTATACCTTAATCATTTCACAAATTCTATCACCACTATCCTCTCCTATCATACGTGTAATATCTTGCGTGTCTGAAACCTTATCCCTTCTTCTTGTCCAAACAGCTTTGGGTGGGTCTCTTAGAATATTCAAATTTGTACCCCATCCTTCTACAGACGGTAATGTAATATGTTCATTTTTTGGATACTGTATCATTTTTATTATAGATAAAACTTTTAGGTTAAAAAATCTCTTAAAAATCTATAAATTTTCTATCACAATAATTTTCTGTAATATCACCGTAGTACGATTTGAAGACAAATCGAGATTCTTTGATGTGCGAGTAACTAAAAATCTTACCCACCTTGTTTCTCGATAAATCACGAGGGTCGACTGTCGGCATGACAGCTTCAAGCTCCGAGAAAAACAAGTCCTTGTCGATTTTGGGAAGAAGAACAATACCTTCCCACTCCCGTCGTTTACCCGCCATGTCAATCTCAAAATCAGCGGGAAAATACGCACCCAATACTGGTGAGGACTCCTTCATCAATGCGCCAATAGGTGCTGGTAGCAGATGAGCACTTTTTTCTGGTAGCACCGTCATTAATTGCTGAAAAGGGGTGAAGGGTTCGTCTACACAGTATTTTTTACATGAGAACTTGGGCATGAATTTAGCGACATCCGACATGAACGGGGAGTAGTGCCAAGGATAACACCACGACCACATGGGAATACCGCTCGTGTAGTAGTCAAGCACCCACCGCATCCCAAAGATGTACTCATTACAGACCTGTTCCACAGTGTGGTTGGGAAACTTGGTAGCGTAGTACTCTTTTTTGTACTCTTCGATGTTCAACACCTTTTTACCGTCGGAGTCGACGTGAATATATTTGTCCATCACCGGATCAGGAAAGGTACTATGACGACCATTTAGTTTTTTGTTAAACATCTCCTCCTCGAGGGAGGAAAAGTCTTCAAGGTAGTGTGAGAAACTTTCTTTACACATGCGAAGTTGCCCACGGAAGCGACGCGACAGATAGCCGTACTCCTCCTCCACGTCATTGTAGATTTCAATCATCGTGTCAATACCACCAGACAAAATCTCGATGCCTGGCGCGTGTGGGAGAAAGTCGTTTCCCACGGCGTAGCACATCAACAGGAAATCATTGATATGTTTTACATTTCCAGTGGCGCCATTATTCAATCGTTTGGAGAGTTCTACCCGCGCTTTTCCTAAATTCACCACGTGTGAAACATCATGCTTGAACGAATCATCACGGACGATATAAATATCTTCACACGGTGAAGCCAATCCCAACATGATGAGGTCGGCGTCCATCCCATGAATACAGCAACTCTCCCCCATAGAACGATATTTACGTAGATACCGCACGCAATTATGAGTCACTGTGAAATCACCCAATAAGAACCTATGATTACCATCCGTATTAAACCCGTAATACGTATCTTGACCAACTGGTCGAACCTTGATGGACGTTCTCAATTTATCAACCACAATAGACCGTCCATTTTCACCAGGAGTTGGTGGGTGTGAGCAAATCTTTCGGTTAATCAGTGTGGGTATTAGATGTATATCCCCTGATATTGTGATAAAGTAACATTCACCTAGTTTTTTCTCCCCGTTATGCACCCATGATGTATTTCCTTTACTTTTATTAACACAAAACCCCAGAGAACGTGCTAAATATATAGTATCATCAATTATTTGTTTATGCTCCAAACATTGGGATATACAAACAATACGTCCCTTTTTAGAGACATTACCATCAGAATCGATAATACCGGCCAAAACTTTTAAACGTGTTGGTCTGTCATTCACGAGATACTCTCGTGGTATGTGCTTGTTTTTTATCAAGTCGTATTTTTTTAATAGAGTCATAATGCGAGACTTTCTGGGAGGGGTATCATCACATATTCTATATGTAATATATTTATCATTGTGAGATAGTCGGTAATTGTTTTCTTTACAATATTTTTCTAAAAATTGTACCACCTCGATATCAATGTTACAGATAACGGGTTGAGTTTCAATACCATCACCCAACCACAATCCAAGAAGATATGGATCAAGTTCCACCTTTTTCGTCGGCCATGAAACACCTGGACATCTAAATCCGTATAATTTCCTCTGAGTGTTAGTAGGTAGTTTGATATACGTTTCCACTGAAATATCTAAAATATCGTCTCCATCAATTGTTTTTACAAAAGATATGGCAGATGTGTACGCATCTGATTTGGACAACGCGGTGGCTCTCCCACGTGTTTTCATTTTTGGTACTACAATGTTATGCTCACGTTTCATATGCTTACCGTAATTTTCACGGGTTGTATATTCAATATTACATTCGACGCATGTTCTACCGCATGATGTCATTTTCATAAACGTCTTCTCGTTTTCACGTAATCCGGAGAATTGTTTTCGACGATATTTATTGGTATTTCTATCATACCACCCAACTATCCATCCTCCATCTCTTTCACTCCAATACACTCTTTTATGGTCGGCAATTTTTAGAGAAAGAATATGGTGTTTGTTCACTGTGTAATTCTCAGCGTTATTCTGCGAAATTTCATACATTTCATCATCACCCGTTACAATATCGGTAACAGTGCGAGGAGTGCCATCATCACCAATCACTTGTTCTCCAACCTTAATATTCTCTACTGTTTTAATCGCACCATTCCAAAGGAGGATACTGGTTCCACGCCGCAGGCACTTGGCTTCGCCTTCGCCTGGAACTTTTTCATTGGAGAAGATGACTTCCAGATGCTGCCACTCGGGATTTACACTGACTTGCATTCGAATGTACCAGTCCAGATATTTGGACAAATTATTCATAAAACGTGTACCAGGCGTGATACAGTTCGAATCAAAACCACCCCCTGATGATTCTTTCGCGCTTCTAAAACGTCGCTGACGCTGCTGAGACATCTTCGCCATACCAGCGATACCATCAACACAGAGGAGGAGCCGTTTCTTGGGGTTTACCAAACGTCGATACAGGTCTACTTCTGTTGCCACAGCCTCAAACAATCGTTTCTCCAACGTCCGATAGCTGGGTTGTCGTCTATTCTTCGTGATAAGATTTTTATTCCGAGGTGCGTAATTCCCGTACCTAAATACTTTTTGTGCACAGGTGTGAAAGATACCGTTCATGTCGATGGCTAGCATGTCAGTATCAATACCAAAGGTTGATATCTTTGGTCGATGATGAGTAGTAATATGCTCACCGTATTGTTCTTTGAACCAGATCCAAAAATGTTTAATTCCCATTATTTAACTTTAATTTAATTTTTAATTAAAGTTGTAAGTTTGTCAATTTATGTTTTTCTTATATTTATATTTTAGAATTAATTTGAAATATTATATTTATATTTAATTTAGAATCTTGTTGTTTATCTTCTTTCATTTCATTCGGATTTGTTGTTTGTATTACATTCTCACTTTCGACGTCAAAATACTATTAATTTTTTTTT
>Ga0206131_10007004_pt1 | contig 11391 bp, 15 predicted proteins | sample Helgoland_Spring_FD_148636 | JGI IMG/M metagenome (GOLD analysis project Ga0206131, IMG submission 148636) | Pelagic subsurface seawater microbial communities from Kabeltonne, Helgoland, North Sea - Helgoland_Spring_Bloom_20160517_1 | ecosystem: Environmental > Aquatic > Marine > Epipelagic ... | reverse complement strand
GACCAATGATTGAAAGCACAACGTTAAGATAAGAATAAGTAATAATCTCTTCATTATGAACACTTTCTCACTGTGTCTTATGTGTGTCAAGATTTAGTGAAAATTGTAATTAAATAGCCCTGAAAGTGGATTGCAGAAAGTGACAGCAAGCTTATGAATCCTGTGTTTGATTACTTATAACCGCTATAAATCCAATTAAGAATTTCTGTTGTCATGGCAACGACATTTAGAACATCACTAAAAGAATCTTTTTTTTTAACTTTTTCTGACCAAACAGTGCACTCAACCCTGATATGTGGGTCGTTTGTTTTTTTTGTTTTTTTTAGAAAAAAAACTGTTTGATATTGTCTAGATTTTTTTGACTTATCATATTCATGAGCTTTATCAAATTCTTCTTTTTTAATATTGGGAAACATTTTTTCTAATTCAATAGCGATTTGTTTTTTTTTGGGGAAACACATATTTTTATCAAGTTCTATAATTCCACCAATTGTTCTGATTAAATATTTTTGATCTCCAGTTTTTAAATACAAATCTACAACTTCATAATTTTCTAAATTATCTACCCTAGCTACAACATAATATTTTCTTTTGTCTTTAAAATAGTTTCTCTTAGAGTTTTTTATTTGATTAATGCTCATATAATCTAATAGGCTATCGCCAATACTCATCCCTTCTATCTGAAAGTCTCTAATATCATCAGCTTTAGATAGGGTTTGAAAACTTATAAAAATAATAATTATGATAAATAGTTTTTTCATTTAACTTGGATTTGATTTTAATAACATTATATAAAAATCTCTTAATTCAATCATCTCTTTTGTTGGGTTAGGGTTATATTCATTAATTTCATCAAGAAGCCCCTCTGCCGTTGCATCGTGAAGTCCTTCTGAATTTAACCATTGAGAAGCACTAAGTAACCAATATTTTTTAGCCATTGTAAGATCCTGTTCTAGTCCAGCTAGTCCTGAATAATAAAAAAAACCTATATTATAACTTGCTACAGTAAATCCAGCATCAGATGCTTTCTGGTTCCAGTATATTGCTTCATCATTATCTTGAGGAGCACCGTGTTCACCCGTAAAATAAGTCCAACCTACTGTTGTCATTGCATTAACTTGACCTTGTGCTGCTGCAGCACTTAAATAATAAATTGCTTTATCTATATCTTTTGGAATATCGTATTCATTCGACCCATATAAATATAAGTATCCTAAGTTATTTTGTGAAACTATGTCTCCTTTATCAGCTTCTTCAGTGAGATAAGATAAGTAATCAGCTTTTAATGGTGTGTTAAAGAATAATAATAAAATAACTACGAGTGAGCTATATTTCTTCATTTACTTTTTGATGCTTTTTTTTCTTTTAGTAATTCTTTTCTTTTTACCAGGTAAAGTTTGCATAATAGCAAGTATTACAATTATTATAATAGGTGAGATTATTATACTGGCTAACATCCATCCACCGGGTTCTCTATTCTTTGATTTGGCTAGTTTAAAAATTCCATAAAAGAATGCAGCATAAATTATTATAAATATTAAGATTTCCATATTTACTTTCCTTATTTATTTACAAAAATTACAGATAAAACTACCAGAGCTACAAAAGTAAACGTAACTAAATACGAATAAAAAACATCTATATTTGCTATCTTGGATTTATCCATATCTTCTGTAATTCTTTTTAATTGTTCTCTTCTATAGAAATAAATTATCGTTATTACCATAATCAATGTCAAAATTGGAAATACTGCATACGTTCCATAAAAATTATAAACTCCATGAAAAATTACAGGCACAAGTAACGCCAATATAAGCATCAACCTTCTTTTAAATTGACTACGTTCTTCAAAGAGATTTAGACTTAACAACCAGCCCATAACTATACCAAAACCTAAATGCATAATTAAAGGATAGTATCTTCCTTTTACAGCAGTCATAGTCCAAGCTGTTTCAGGATCCCCAGTATTTAAATATGGAATATTTTCCATTGCAGCATAACCAAGTCCGATAGCTGCTCCATAAACAATTGCATCCATTGGTTCGTTCAAAGCTGATAGCCTTACACAGAAAAATAAAAGTATAGCGAACTTAATTCCTTCCTCTAAGAATGCTGCTCTAAAAAACATCATAAATGCGTGCTCTGCATGCGTATAAGGATCTTCAGTAAAATCTAAACCTAATAAAGGTGCTATATGATCTTCAGTAATCATAATAAGAAGATTTAAAGGTAGATAAATTGATACACCAAGTAAAAATGAAGCTACAAGAAACTTTCCAGGTTCAGGAAACCTATCAGACTTCCAAATTATTATACCTATTAAGATTGGCGGAAGTATTGTTGCTAGATATATAAATGAGGGATCTTTAAACATTTTATCTATTAAAGCTTATAATCAATTTGCGGAACTATTGTGACATTATCAATATCAATTCCCATGAAACTAAACAGATCTTTCCACAGTTTTTCTAGTGAAATATAAAGATCTTCACCATGTTCGTAAGAATGATTTATAAATAATACTTTAACTTTTAAGTTTTTAACCATTTCCGAAGTAGGCTTTGTTGCCTTCATGTAATTAGCAAAACTTTTTTCTTTTTTTAATAATTGAGCAAAGGAACCACATTTATCAGCTACTTGTTTTTTCTTTGGTTTAAGCTTCATAGCTGCAGATTTACAGTGTTTAAAAAAATTAACTCTTTTAGAAAATTGCATTAAATCAGAGACAATAACCAGCTCTCTTTCCTTATAATCGCTTCCAAAATCTGAACTAGTCTCTCTTAATATGTGAATTATATATTCATAAATTAGACTTTGTTTTGCTTCTCCATTTTTTGGAAAAAAATCACTTTCCAATTCATTAATTTGCTTATTCCAAGTTTTAAAAATATTTTTAACTATATCCACTCCTTCACATTTTTTGTTTACTTTTTCACCAGGGTATTTTTGACTTTCAGTGCCCTTTTTAAATCTACATTTTGAATAAACAAATTCTTGAGAATGAGGAGGCAAATCATCAATTTTTAAGTATGAAATTTTATGATAAGGAGGAGTATCATTTATTAACCCATCACCAAATATTCTTCCTTTTACCCATTTTATCTGAGGCTCTTCCCATCTAGATGTAAAATCTACTAAAAATATCTTATGACCCAATTTGGCACTTAATGGACAGTAATCGCTTTGTCTTACGTCACTATTATAACATTTTGGAAAGCCTTCAGGTAATGACGCTGCACTCAATGTAAGTGACCAAGTTAAAAATACAAATAATGAAATAAAGAGTTTATTTATTTTAAGAGACATTAAAATTACCTCTTATCTCATCTATTCTTTTATTAACTTCTTCTTTATAAGAATTTACTTCTTTTACATAATTGGTTAATTCTTCGTTAATATTGTTGTTGTATTCTTTTGTTTTTTCCTCAATTTGGTTTTTGTCCAAATATAATTGTGCCATGTCTGAAAAAACTAATTTTGGATCCATTTTGTCATCAGAAAGAGTTTTAAATTCTTTAATCATATTACCTTCTTTGTCTTTCCAGTATTTTGGTGAAGGGGCTGATCTAAAGTTAGAATTCAAAGATCTGTATTCTTGAATTATATGATCAGTATCATCATCTATTTTTTTCGCATACCTTTTATAATTTGCAAATACTGACTCTAATTTGGTTACATTAATTGACCATTGTTTAAGATTATCAGAAATTAGTAAATCTCTCTCACCACTAACTTTATTAACTTCATTTTTAAAAAAGACATTAATTTCATTTCCCAAATGTTCTCTAAGACGATTTATTTCTTTCTTGTTCTCGTTTCTGTCTTTTCCTATAGATCCATATCCAGGATATGGGTCATCAAAAAAATATCCATCAAGTAAAGAAAATAATGCAAACCCAATACCGACGCACGTTAAAACTGCAGCATAAAAACTCCAAGAAACTGTCCAAGGATATAATACATTACCAAATTCTGCAGCTTGTGAAACTACAGCTTCTGTTTGTCCCCATTGAACTACTTGTCCTTTTTGTTCAGCAATTGCTCTAAAGGCACCAAGACACCAGTTTAAGTAAATAATGAATACTGCATAAAAAGATAAGATAACTTTTGAAACAGTTTTTTTTAAACTTTTTTGTAAATTAAAATTTTTAACTAAAAAATATCCTGCTAAAAAAGATATAATAACGTTTAAAGCTGCTACCGCTAAAGAAATACCCTGACCTTCTGCTTCACCGCCTGTCATTGCAGGACCAAGCAACTTAGTATTTACCTGAACTTCTATATAAAATAAAGCTGCAGCAAACAATAATCCACCTATCATTTTTAATGTAGTAAGTGATTTTGGATCTCTACTTATGTCATGTGTTAATTTAAAATGATTAACTTCTTTATTTTGAGTATCATAAGAGTCTTTTAGAGTTGATAGTCTTCCTGTTGCAGTAGTTAAACTTTGCTCAACTCTGTTTTTAAAACCTTCGATAAAATAATGCTTTTGACCAAGTATAGCCGCATAACCAATAATTTTATTTTTAATTGGATCTAAATATCTTGCAGCATCTGATACAGCACTATGTCTTTTATTATCAAATTTTGTAATAGCTTCATTTTCTGTAATAGAAAAAACTTCTGAATTTTCTGATGGTAGATTGTTTTTTCCATCAATCTCTCCTTTGGATTTTAGACTAATTTCATTTTCTATGTCTGCAACATGAATATCTTTAAATTCAAAGCTCATTTTGTTACCCGTCAATAAATTTCTTATCGTTTTTAATAAATTAAATTTGATCATATTTTTATCCCGCTGGAAAGTCTCCTTTTACTTAATGTTATAGCCCTTTTTATACATACAGTGATTATACTCTGCAGCATTTTGGCCAAGGGCTGTTATGGCCAAACTAAACTCTTCTGGTTTACACATAAATGGATCTTTACAAATATAAGTAGGTGCTTTTGCATTAGCAAAAGTTCTACAAAATCCACTATGAAAATCTAAATCGATATTGTTTCCTGATCTATGCTCCCACGATGGGTTTGCACAAGATGCTAATAAAGAAAATAATATTAAATAGATAAACTTCTTCATTAATTTATTTTCCTACTAAAAGTTATATAAATTAAGATTATGAAAATTATGCTTAATGATATTGTTACAGCATTTTCAGAAATAAAATCTCTTACTTCTTGAAATCTAATTGTTCTTAAAGGGTTAAATATCAAATAACCGATATCATCAACTGATCTTGCTATCGCTTCAAGCATGCTGACAAAGGCAACTGATAAACCTTTAAACATTAAAGGCAATTTCATAAAAGCTGTTAAAATAATTTTACCCATAACTATTGTGTTAAATAAATAATAAAAAATATAAGCTCAGATATAACTAAAGCTTCAATCATTTAATTAAAGTGCTCCTTCCTTTTTTGTAAATTGATGAATTAATTTTCTGTTTCTAATATTTTGAGTTTCTTGAATATACACTCCACCTAACTTTAAAAATTGAGAATTGGCAGCTAGATAAGTAAAATCACTATCTGCTTTAAGAGCTGTATTCATTAATGATAATGAAAAAATCATTATACCAAACTTACTGTAAGCAACTGTTAGTCTTGAAATTGAAGCAAAAACTTTTTTCATAATTCCTTTTTCCTCTCCTCTTAATATTAAGAGGAGAGTAGTCAAAATTAGCTGCCCTCCTTGCCAACATTTAATAATGCTGAACCGATTAGGCCAAATATAATTGGTGAAAATCTAGATACAGGACCCATAAAACTAGTTAAGTTTGTTCCTGCAAATGACATTGCAAAATCAACTACTGCAAAAGCAATTAGTAAACCTCCTACGATGTTAATAAACGATGTACCGTCTGTCTCTTCTCTTACTGTCTTCATTGTTTTCTCCTTTGGTTGTTTGTTTTTCATAAAATATATTTAGCAATGATTGCTCGAGAATACTTGTCCACAAATTAAGAGAAAATTGGATTGTAAGATAAAACTGAGTTTATTTAGTCCAAAATCAAATACAATTTTGGATTAACTTAATTGATATAAAATTATATATTATTTTAAATGAAAAATTTATTTGCCAAAATTTTTATAATCTTAATTCTTTTACAAGGATGTGACTCAGCTAGTGTTCCAGTTAAAAAATCAAAGACCAATATTTGTCATAAAAAGGGCTCAAAGTACTATGATCAAACTAAGTATTTTAGAGCTTATCAAACAATCAAAGATTGTATTGAAAGTGGTGGTAGATTGCCAAAAAGAAGCTGAATCTTGGATGACTTTTATTCTAAATAATTGTAAAGTTATTTATGCTTAAAACAGTAAAAGCGCTCTTAATTATCGTATTTATATCAACTTTTTCCCTTCAAGTTAGTTCTGAAACATCTTGGATTACTAAAAAAGATAAAACCAAAAAAACTTTGGTTAAAAAAACAGAGACTAAAGATAAAAAAAATGAATGGATAAAAAAGAAGAAAAAAGAAGAAGTAAAAAAAAATAAAGAAAAATTTAAAGAAAAAATAAAAGAATCTAAATCTTGGATTACAAAAAAGAGTAAAGAGAAAATAAAAGATATAAAAGAAAATCTTAAAAAATATAAAGACATAGACAGCTTACCAAAAGCTGAGTTTTATTTTGCAGCTTTAGTTGAGCCAAAAGAAAATGAAGAACCAATTTATCTTTATGGTTATGTAAATGCAGATTCAAAATCTAAAAAATTTGAACTTAACAATATGTCTTATTATAGTAAAAGTGATGGTATTGGCTTCCTTGATGATGGAAAAACAACTTGTCAGGTAGATTCACAAATAGGAACTTTTTTTGGTGACATGATGGGTAAAGTGGTTGTTAAATGTAAAAACAATCTTGAAATGACGGGTACATTTATCCAAACTAAAGATAAAGGAAAAGGAATTGAGGGTGAAACTAATAAAGGAAATAATGTTGAATTTGAATTTTACACCTCAAAGAATGATGCAATAGCTAAATTAGAGCTTTATAAAGAAGTTAAAGAAACTTTAATAACAAGAAGTCTCCCAGCACCAAGAAATAATAAAAACATTAAACTAGAACCAAATGGAAAATACTACGCTTTATTAATTGGTAATTCTGAATACGATAATTGGGATGACCTTGTTTCACCAGAAAATGATGTAAGGGAAATTAAAAAAGTCTTAGATCAAAGTTATAAGTTTGAAAAAATAATCCATGTTGATAATGGAACCAAAAAAGAAATTTTAACCGCTTTAGAAGAATTATCTTTGATAACAACAGCAAATGATTATGTTTTAATTTATTATTCTGGTCACGGAGATATAAAAGCAGAACAGGCATACTGGATTCCAAAAGATGGTAGTAAAAAATGGGGTCAAGATGATTGGATTTCAATAAACTATATAGATATTTACATACGAGATGAAATAAAGGCTCATCATATAGCTGTTTTGGTTGATTCTTGTTATGTTGGTGGGAAGTTCAAAGGACTTAACCTACTAGACAACATGACGGAAGAAGATAGCAAAATCTTTGAAAAACAATTAATAGGAGATTTAAACTCTAGATCTAGATCGGTTTTATCTTCTGGTAGTACTGGACCAGTAAGTGATACTGTTGCTGGAACTAATCATTCAATGTTTGCTTTAACATTTTTAAATCTGTTAAAAGAATTTCAAAAAAGCTCTATACCAGTAAATCTAAAAAGCGTTGCATGGAACATGGATAGATATTTTGCGGGGTCAAGCCAAAGACCACATTATTATCATCCACCAACTTGGTCTGATGGCGGTGGAGATTTCATTTTTATTCCTAAGAAAAATCTACAATGATAAAAAAAATTATAGTTTTTATAATATTTTCTATTCTGAGCAGCAGCTACTTATCTGCAGAAACAGTAGCTTATAAACTTAAGGGTGAGTTAAAATCTAGTGGATTAGAAAGTATAGAGGTGTCCTCTACTCCATTAGTTGATGATAAAATTATTACAAAATCTAAAGAACAAATCATCAATATTGTTGCTTATGCCGAAAGTCAATCCAAAGATATAACTAAAAAAAACAAAAATAAAAAACCGCGACCTAAGTTTAAAGGTGGGCCTGAAGAAATTTTTGAAAAATTTGCTAATAGTGTTGTTTATATAGATAATAAAAAAGATCAGGGCTCAGGATCTGGCTTTGTGATCAATCATAAAGGATTAAAAATCATTACAAATTGGCATGTTGTAGAAACTGCAAAAAATGTAACAATTTGTTTAAAAACAGAAAACCTAAACAGAGTTTGTGACACAGATTATTATACAGGTAAAGTTGTAAAGAGAAATAAACAAAAAGATCTTGCAATGATTGAGGTTAAGGGTTTACCTACTTCACTTAAGCCTGTTGAGTACGGAACCTATAAAGGTGTAAAAATTGGTCAAACTGCATTTGCCATAGGCCATCCTGACGGATTAGTTTGGACTTTTACAAATGGAATGATTAGTCAAAAAAGACCTGATCATAAATGGAGCTATAAATCTTCAAGGCATTTTGCAAATACAATACAAATGCAGGTACCTATAAATCCAGGTAACTCAGGTGGACCTTTGTTTGATAAAAATAGTAAATTAATTGGTGTCAATACTTTTACATCAGAAGGTGAAAATTTAAATTTTGCAATAGCTGTTGATGATTTAATTGAATTCATTAATGAAGTGAAGCAAGAAGATATTGAATCTAAATATATTCAAAAAAAGAAAAAAGGTAATACCTGGATACAAAAAAAATCTGATAAAAATAAAAATAGTGGAATATCTAAAAAGTATCCTAATGCTAAAGAGGCAGATTTAAATAAAAATGGTGTAACAGACGCCTGGCTTCTTGATGAGAATAATGATGGTAATAATGAAAAAGTTTTAATGGACTTTAATGAAGACGGTATCATAGAGGGTGTGGCATTTGATGAAAATGAAAATAAAAATTACGAAATAATAGTGTTTGATGATGACCTAGATGGCAACCCTGATAGAGCTAAATATGACGAGGATGATGACGGGACTATGGATGTTATTGCCTATGACTATAACCAAGATGGTGAATGGGATAAGTTTGAAGAATTAAGTTAAAACTTAGTATCGATAGTCATTTTAATCTTCATAATTTTATTTTCTAAATCAGTAATTGCTTCATTAATTTCTTTTTTTTCAAGAACACTAATTTCTATACCTTTATCACTTTTAGGATCTTGAGCATGATGAATTAACTCTGTTAATTTTCCATGTAGTATTGTGGATCGTACTAAAATTTGACTAATATCTTTAGATTCAGGTGTATCTATTTCATCAAACTCTTTGGCCATCATGTATTCATGAGCAGTTAATAATGGAGGTGCTTTTCCTTTTAAGACACAAGCTTTATCAAGTTTAAAAGAGTCGTTATGATCAATTTCCTGAGGTAAGTCTGGATTACTACATTTTCTCACATAAGAAGAACCTTTTCCAATGGCAGCTTGTATCTCTTCTTCGCTTAATATTTTTATTACTTCCATTAAACCATTTTCAATGGATGCTGTTTTTCTAATTTTTGCCATAGCTTTTAAAATCTTATTATATGAATTATAGTAATTTATAAAAATAACTTAATATACAATTAATTATGAAATTTTTTAAATATCTATTTACAATTTTCTTATCATTTATAATGTTTTTAAATATCTCTAAAGCAGATGTTGGGTCTGATTTTAACAACTTAATTAATGAAAAACATGATTTTACAGAATACCCATATTCTGAAAGTAGAAATGATGTTGGAATTTTTTATGAGTTTGCTTTTGATTTTAATAATAAAATTATCAAGATAAAAAGAGATAAAAATAATTTTCCAATAGTTAGATTTTCATTATTTGAAAAACAAAATATAATTCCTGGTGATGTAATTGTTAGTTTCAATAAAATAAATTTATCTTTATTGAGTGATAATGAAATTATAGATTTGCATAGGAAGTCTAGTGTAGCTGACCTCAATATTTTAAATAAAGAAGATAATGTTAAAGTTATCTCTAGAGCATATAAGTTAAATAATATTAAGTTAGTAAATTTTGATTTAAAATATATCAACACAATAGATACAACTAAAGGTGTCATGGATATTTCTTTTGATGCCTTATTTTTAAATGAAAGACCAGAACTAAGTAAATATGCAGAGGGATTACTTGGAGATGCAATATACTACATTGATCATGAAATTTTTGATGAACCACTTTATTTGCCTATAGAAGCAGTAACTTTTTCAGAATATCTAAAAAATGTAGATATTAGAGTTGAGTCTGCTGCAGAATTTTCTTTTGATAAAAATTCGTTAAGAACTGTAATGAGAGATTCTGGAATAGCTCAATTTAGACAAAAATTTGATTTTAAACAGTTTCCTTTTGATAAGCAAAAACTTAAAATAAAAATTAATTCTGGTGCGCATAGCACTTCTTATCCTGATTTAAATTGGCCTAGGGGCATATCCTCTGTCACTTTTGTTACTCCAGATATTGGTGCTTTTATAGGATTATCTAATTATAAAAATGAAAATCTTTTAAGTGAACTTGGATGGACATTACTCTCTACCAATATAGTAAGTGAAGAGGTTATAGATAAAAATTATTTTGATCCTTACTTAAACAAAAGTTACGATTATCACGAAAATACTATTGATATAGTGTTAGAAATAAAAAGAAACTCTGCACATTATTTATTCAAAATCATCATCCCAGTTTTTTTAATTTTATGTGTTGCGTGGTCGGTGCTTTGGATTCCAACTTACAAACTTGATGCAAGATTAACAACGTCAATTGTAGCCCTCTTATCTTTAATTGCTTACAATTTTGTTTTTGAGGGAGATATTCCTAAATTAGATTATTTAACTGACTTGGATAAATATATTTTACTGTCTTATATTTTTTGCTGTATTCCAACATTTATAAGTATTGGTTTTAGTAGATTTATTCAAAAAACAGCAAAAATGCAAAGAAGAGTTACTAAGGTTAATGCCCATATTCGAAAATGGGGTGGTGTAATTTATCTACTAATAACATTTCAAATTTTTTATTCGGTTAACTAAATTTCTATTTTATTTAGCTTTCTAGATATTTGTCCTAGGTTAATATCTAATTTGGACAAGATTTATTTAGTAGAATAATTATAATAAATTCATGATTAAAAATAAATTTAGTACTTTTTTATTAATTGTTTATTATTTAACTTTAAGTAATTTTGCATTTGCTAGAGTGATTACTGTAGATAGATGTACCATTCCATTTGACTTTACTATTGGTAGTATCTGTGTTTTGGGCACATTAAGTCTGTGGATATTAGTTCCGATCGTATTGGGTCTAATTTTTGGTGGATTTGGAATAATAGTTCAAATTATAAAAA
>Ga0206131_10007003_pt1 | contig 11392 bp, 10 predicted proteins | sample Helgoland_Spring_FD_148636 | JGI IMG/M metagenome (GOLD analysis project Ga0206131, IMG submission 148636) | Pelagic subsurface seawater microbial communities from Kabeltonne, Helgoland, North Sea - Helgoland_Spring_Bloom_20160517_1 | ecosystem: Environmental > Aquatic > Marine > Epipelagic ... | reverse complement strand
TCATCGCTTGAAACAGCTGGGGTTTTCTTATCCTTAGCTTTAGAGGTTTCATCGGGTTGATTTTCTAATGTTTTCTTATTATCATCAGAATCATCTTCTACCTGGATTGCATTTTCTTCTACGTCCTTGTCTAGATCCAGTTCGGCTTCCTTGTCATTTTTTGTTTTGTTTTTAAAACCTAAGATTTCTGTAATAGACATCTCTGCAGTAGGAGAGGCTTCATTAACTACTTCACCATCAACTTCTGTTTCAGAATTGATTTTTTGCTTGAGCTTTTGTTGTGCGTCTTTTGCCTTTTGAAGTCTTTCCTTAGCCTTCTTCAAACGTTCTCTATCTTTTTGTTTCTTTTCAAATTTATCGGCTTTCTTTTCAGCCGCGTCTGCACGACCTGAAACAGTAAATCTGTTGGCAACTTTTTTAACCATACCAATTACTTCATCGAGCTCTTCAACTGTCATTTCGTTTTCGTTGAAATCAAGGAGTGCGTCGAGATCTATGTCTTCCAGTACATCTTCCTGGTCAGTAGTAATTGTGGTTCCACGCTTAGGCAAAGTCTGAGCAACTTTCTTTTTATAAGCTTTATCATAAGCTTTCTTATCATCGCCTTTGGCGTAATCTGCTTCACGCTTTTTAGAAGTTAGACCTTCGATATCACCAGAAAACTGACTATCTGAAGCAACAGGATGATCGATTTTTTCAATCTCATGTTGGTCCTTAAATCTTTTTTCTTCGGGAGCCTTTGGTTGGCCTACCTCGGAGAGAATGTCTTTAAAATATTTCATATTGAGTCCTATTTAATCTATTTAACTATTTATTAAAAACTTGTATCACTGTCATCATCAAACGCACCAGCTGCTCTTTCTTGTTCAATTTCTTCTTCCATTTCACGAGCCTTTTCGTCAGACATCTGTAATACGTTTTTGACAATCCACTGATGAGAGAAATATTTACCTGTATATTCAGCCACATCTCTCAATGTTGTTAATCGTTCTCTTAAAATCTCAGCTTCCTTAAGCTCCTCGAAATAGTTATCTTTAACAAATTCATATCTTATTTGGTTACGAATTTCATTAAACTCTTCTGGTGTTAAAATTCCTTTTAATACCAATTGTTTCTCAAGTATTATATTAAATAGCCAAGAAAATCTTGTTCTTACCCTACGAATGAACTTACTAAACTTCAATTCGTCTCTGGTTATTTCGGAGGATCTGCCAAAACTTGCCATTGCCTCTGGTTCTAAACGTGTTAAAGGTACCTTCAACGCTTTATATAATTTACGTTGAAAATACATTAAATTTTCATCAGAAGTTAAACCTTGGGCGTTACCACCTGCTAGTGTATCAACCTCTGTAGATCTTTCGCCACCTCTACGAGGGAACCAAAAATCTTCTGTCATTGTCAGCATTTTACGAGCATCTGTCATCTCACCTGTTGCTGAATTATACTGAAGTTTATTTTTATGGCGAGCCATCATATCTCTAAGATATTGTTCCGCCTTATTCTTCGGCAAATTACCTACATCAATATAAAAAATTCTTCTTTCAGGAGCCCTAGTCAATGTGTAAATGACTGTTGCGTCCTCTAACATACGTAGCTGGTTTAAAGCTTTAATTGATGGGTGTAAATGAGATAGTACTAAACTATTATTCTCATTCATTAAACCCGAAGTAACTCTACCAACAGAGTCCTTTGCAATTTTAAAGCCAGTTGTTCCACCAGCAACAGGAGAGCTTACGCCACCTGTACTCGTATTTTGGAAGCCACTATCTGAATACATATAGTATTCATTTTTCACTCGTTTTGTTGGTACTCCCGAGTGTTGGTCCTTCCCTTTTTTGTCAACTTCACGAATTAATTTAATCTTTCGTGGGTCAACATATCTTAATTCTACGATACCTTTCTTTGTATCATTGTTATCTATAATAATGTGATAGTTTAATCTACCATCAACGTAGAATTTGTAAAACATATCATAAGCATTGTTTGTAAAATCAAACAAAGACAATATGGTATCAAATTCACTAGCAATTTTTTTCCTGACTTTTTCAGGAAGATCAGTTTCACCTAGTGAAATTTCAACTGCCTGTTCATTTGTGTCAATACTTATTGCTTCATTGACGATATCATCAACGGCCTGAGATACCTCAGGTTGCATCGCCATACTGCGATACTTAGTTATAAGTTCAGACTCTGTTTTAGCAGAGCCTTCCATATCTAAAATTGTATTATAAAATCCACCGAGCGCATTACCAACAGTAATGGCACCATCATCGTTAAGAGGTTCGGCAAACGAAACCGGAGCATTAATATCCTCCAGTTCCGGCCTCTTTATCTCAAAGCCAAAAATTTTCACTATATCACCTTATTATTATATAAATTATTATTACGAAGTAGAAATTCCAGTGCTACCCTCTACTCTCCAGAAATCATACTGGAAGGTTACACCGAATTCTTCAACAGTATCTACAGTTCCCCAATCCATTTCGATCTGGTCTACTGTAGTAGGATACATGCCTTCGAACACGTATGACCTGATGGCTTCACCATCTTTACTGTATTGCGTTATTATCGCATTAGATTTGTAATCTTGAGGTAATGCACGTAGATTACTATCATGTGTATTGATAGCATTCATCCATGCTTCCATTCCATTTCTTACAATGAAATCCTCATCATTAATACAAGTTACTGTCCAATCTTCAAATGTTCTATCACCTGCATATTTAATATTTCTACCAAAATATGGGACCTCGTAAGACCCTAAGGTCGAACCAGGAATTCCTGCCGCACGTACCATAAATGGTACTTTAAAATCAGCTTCAGGGGCTACAGGGTTAAGTATTTGCACTTGGAAAAGAGTTGGACGAGCACCACCACCTGTTAATTGTGATTTGAACTCGTTAATATTAAATGCCATTTCTCTTGTCTCCTATTATTTCTAATTATTTATCTCTTATAGAGAACCAACAATTTCTTCAAACTCAATTCCGGCACGAGTAGCAACAAATGTCAATTCAATAACATTAATTGAGCGTGCAGGTTTGATGAAGATATTAGCTCTAAATTTACCCTGATCAACCACAGCTGGTGTGTTAACAGTACTATCTGATACAACTCTAAAGTCTATAATTCCTCTTCTTCCTTGAATGTCTCTTAAGAATGGTTCAACAATATTCTTGAACTGTGTTTGAGAGAATTCATCATTCAATTCAAATAGGAATGATTGAGCAGTATTTGCAATGACTTTTTCTACAGCGATGAACAATCTTCTTACATTAATTTGTGAGAATGCTGTTGTTAGACCCAAACCAGTTTTATCACCGAATAAGACAATTCCTTGTCCTACCTGACTCATTACTGGGTTAACGTCTGCACTATAGAGTTGGTCTCTTTGTGTTTTATTAGGATTAAATGCCAATTTAACAACATTTTTAATCACACCCTTACGGAAACCAGCTGGTGACTCATAAGGTTCAACACGGGAAGCAAGACCAGCAGAATCTCCATTAAGAGGAGTATATCTGTATACATCATTGTACTTATCGTATCTGTATTTGTAACCAGAATCCATGAACCAATAAGAACTGTTCTGTAATAGGTTTCTGTATGCAACTACTTTAGTAAGTTTAGCGTGTGTTTTGAGTTCATCAACTACTGCTTCCTTGGAAGGTGAGATAAATGCAACAGCATCCTTTCTATAATCTGTGATATTAGAAATGATGTAATTAGCAAGGTTACCTGCGTTATCACCTTTACCTTGAAGTACGAATGAAACATCAATTTCGTTTGCAGATTTAAATAAATCATATCCTGCAGCGAGAGCACCCAGACCAGTAGCACTTTCAGTTGTGCCAGCAGTACCATTTGCTAGTGTTTCATATTTAAGTGTTTGAGCTTCAAAATGTGTTGTATTAGCAACTTTCACCCAAGAAGAACCAGCAGTAACTACATCTTTATAATAATTTGTAGTACCATCTGATAATTTAGCAGTTGTGCTTGTTGATACATCTGTATACAATTCTAAACTTCCACCAACTTCACCACTAATAGAGCCGTCATTATCAATAACAGCAACATGATAGTTACCAGTTTGTGGTGCCTTACCAAATAATCCAGCATATTTCCATTTTCTTTCAATTGAAAGTTTACTTAAATCTGTTTCTGGTAGTAAGTAGTTTGTTGCGAACTCGAGCGAATAGTCGTATGAAGTAATCAAAGCTGAATTGGCGGTTACATCACCGTTAGTATCTAGTGATTGTTCAGTTATAGCAGTTAGTGACAACTCCTGATATCCTACTGAATCATTACCAATTCTTATTAAATCACCAACAGTTACGTCTGCGAGTGTTATTCTGTTGCTAGGTGCAACTTCGAAAGTTGTATTAGCAGTGTTAAAGGTAATTGACTGCAAAATTTGAGTATTACCAGTTATTCTTGATGCGGTTATATCGGCCACACTGATTAAGGTATCAGAAAAATCTGTATCCTTAACATACGCAACATCTAGTGAGTTACCTAAATCGCCAGGATACAATGCGTCAAAACCACCAAAAGTGTGTAGTTGTGTATTTGCATTTGAAGTATCACTAGCAGAGGCTGCCACTGCACCATTATCAACTCTAGCCACATATAATGCGCTTGAGTATGAAAGGTAATCTGCTGCTACAAAGAATGTTTCAAAGTTATCATTGGTTGGTGTACCAAATCTACTTACTAATTCATTCTCTGAAGAAACAAGAACAGTTTCACCTACAGGACCCCATCTAAAAACACCCGCGATTGCTGCAGGCGGTGTTGCGATGGCCGGTACCGCTGCTGATGCGTCGACTTCTCGAACAATTACGGAAGGACTTACGGAAAAAGCCATATTATTTCTCCTTTAATATATCTTATTTTAAAAAAACTTTTTTAATAATTTGTTATCACCTTTTATTTATAAAAAATAAAGTCTACACCTCAAATGAACCAGAACCGACTGATGACCAGCCGTCTCCATCTCCTATATCTTCACCTGTATCAATAAACCCAAATGGTAGTAGTTCCTCATTTAGCTGTTCCTCGGTTTTCTCTCGTAAGGAAGCCAAGGTATTTATGTCTGTGAGTTCTCTAAAAAATCTATCATCTGTTAGCCATGCAAAGATAACTAAATTCATAACTAGATCATCATGAAAACCAGCTTCAGCTTCGTAAGAATATCCTTTCTTAGAAAAGCGGGATAACTCCTGTATAGTGTTATAATCTACCAAAATCATCTGGTTTTGTTCAACCAGCATTTTTAGTATCGAACAACCCTTTTGTTTAACACTTTTTGTCGTTCTTATTCCATTATCATTGCCTCTTCCAAATCCACCTGATATTCTTTTGCCAGCTCTGCCGGCAGACTCAGTGAATAGAAGATTTTCATAGCCGTAGTCCATTAAAAGCACAGATGATACCTGTTCACCGATATCGTTGATTTCGATGAGTACTGCGCCTTCATTATACATGAGGCCTATTCTATATATAATTGAAGCGAAATCAACAGGGCTAATATAGTTATCCCTGTATACACATACCTGTTTATAAGGCATTTCCGATACATCAAACACTGTAAATGTTGAATAGTCAAGGCCTTTGCCTCGAGATACATCAACTGTAATTACATATGAATGATCTTCTATCGGAGCTTCATATTGACTTAAATTATCTCTTTCTACTAATGGTTGTGAATGTAATAATTGTTTTAATTTAGCACCACTAATTAATGTGCCAGAACTTCCAACAAACTCACAACAATATTCTTGTGCAAATTTTTGTTCGTCGTGGTCAAGTGCCTCCATTGTTTCTTTTCGCCAGGCTTCGTCTCTACCAGGCACATCGTCCCACATAACCTCAACATATTCATAACCATTAGTACCTTCCTTGGCACCCTTACATGTCTTCCAGAAGTGATTTAAACCGTTTGGTGTCGACGTCATTAACAATTTTGTACTTTTACCTGATGAAATCGTCGGATATACCGAAGCAAAAAATTCATCAAAGCCTTCAATAAATGCAACCTCGTCTAGGTATAGGAATGAGATTGACTTACCACGAATGGCCGATGATGTGGTAGTACCAGCATATATTTTACAGCCATTTTCTAAAGTAATATTACCTTTGTTCCATTCCTCAACACCCTGTTGCATCCATTTTGGTAAAGCTTCATATGCAAGTTGAACTCTACCTAATACTTCACGGGCTGCATCTCCCTTATTAGCAAGAATTGCAACAGTTTTAAATTCATTAAATAAAATGTAATGCAATATAACAGCAACAGCAGTTGTTGTTTTACCTGCCTGTCTTGATGTCAATACAGCAACACGTCTTTCGTCAGTAATCTTTCTTGTAATATCTTTTTGGTAATCATACATTTCCATTGGAATTAATCCATGGTCTACATGTACAATTTTAATATAGTTTTCAGCAAAATAAACTGGATCTTTAGAACACTTTAGGTATTCCTTCAGCATATCCGGAGTCCATTCTACCTCCTCACCAGATTTTTTAAGAAACGAATTTCCTAAGTAACCTTTATATCCATCAAGCATTGCTAGAGTCATCCTTTATCATTTTAAGCAAATCTGCGGTTGACACTATTAAATTATTATTGGTCACATTTGTAGATGGACCTGATTCTTCTTTTGCATATCTTTTCTTAGTTGACATTTCAACATAATCTTTGTTGGCGTCAAGTAAGGTTTTCATCAATTGAGATACAACCTCGAACGCTCTAGGCGATTCAGATTGTTTTGCAATTTCAACCATTTCCTTCACTGAGTCATCGCCTAGGCTAATGATACTCTCGATATTTTTTCTTGCAAGCTCAATATCTCTTAAATTTTCTTCGGCATTTTTGTCGTCAGGTATTACAGCTAGGGGTGTTTCTTCTTTTACAACTGGTAGTAATTCAACCTCATCGTTTGTTGTAAAAGCATTAGCAGGAAGGTCGGGCAATTTATCTTCAGTATCACCTATAATTTCTTTTTCTTCCTTAACGGCTTCCTCTAGTGGTTTCATACCTAAATGTTGTGCAATTGTATCATCACTCATATCATTCTCTTTATTTATTTTTATTTACAAAATCACTTTCGCCAAAAGCTACACGTTTTCTTAAATCACTACTACTAAATCTGTGGTCTCGTCTATTAAAATACAGGTCGATATCTCGTTTACGACATATGTCTTTTCCTGTAAAGTCTTTATCCCGATATTCCTCGCCTAAGATACGAACGTGAATAGTGTACATTTCCAAGATATCTTCTAGATCTTGTTCAGATGAGTAAGGTATAATTTCATCAACATAGCTTAATGCTTTAAGTTGAGTATATCTTTCCACTACTGTTTGAATAGGTCCATTTTTCTCTGGTCTGTCCCCACTTGGGTCCATTTGTAAACCGACCATTAAATAATCACACTGTTCCTTTGCTTCTCTTAACATTTGTACATGACCTGCATGTAGCAAATCAAATGTACTTGCCGTAAATCCAACTTTTATCATAATATTCCATCTTTTCAAATTACTTATAAGCCATTATAACACATTCCTTATGAAATGTCAACCATTAGCTTGGTGCAGTATTTGCTGTAACCTCTGCATAATCCCAATTGTCATCAAACTCTATTAAGCTATAATCAATACTTAATGCTCTATCGGTTGTAGGTGTATTATTGGCAAACATACCAGGTGAAACCGAATAGAACTCTTCGAATGATGTATTTGCGACTGTATCAGTTGCGTAACGAACATCAACAAATTTAATTGTAGCCTTATCTCTTTCCGGTCCAAAGAACCAACCTTTCATTGTAAAGTTAAGTGTGTATAAAACACTTCTTCGTTCCTCAAAATCGCCCTCGTAAAGGTCCTCAAATGATACATCGTTTAAAATTAAAGGTATATCCATTGGTTCCAGACCATCAATGAGTCGAACCGTACTTGTAAACTCGGGATTGAAAAATGGTAATATTTGTTCCAATAACTTAACAGCGTCTTCATTATATTTAGCCATAATGTATAGTGAAAAATCTAAATTATATGGAACCCCAGCATATACATATCGTCTATTACCACCATCTACATCGACACCAGTTTTTCTTAATTTTCTTGTTGGTGCAACTTTTCTTTCGGGGTCGTATGACATATTGGTCATTTCAAAAGACATTCTTGGAAGATTAATTGCAACACCTTTTAGAAATGCAGGGTCCTGAGTAACACGAGCTAATATTTTCTGAAACGGTGCATATGATATTGGAACAATCATATCCTGTTTTAAAACATTATTATTATCAACTCTTTGTATTTTTAGCTGATTAAAGTATGTACCAAATAATGCAACGTATTTGCGTAATGTGGAATTGTAAAAATAATTTGCGATTGCCATGGTTTTACCTAGTTATCGTTGATATTAATACTTTCACTGAATGGGTCTATTTCAGAGAAATCAATAATAGCATCGCCTTCCTGTTCGAATGTTAGGTTACGTGAAATCGGATCTAATTGAGCAACAGCATTAAGTGTCGCTGTATTTGATGTAAGTATTTCTCTATTAAATCTACTAAAGTAATTATCAATATTATCACGGCCAGTTTGCATTCTTTGACCTGTGTATTCAGCCAATTCACAAACCATATCATATACTTGTAATGCACCTGATTGATAAAATAAACTTTCATCTTCCACAAATTTAATCTCAAAAATGTTTTCTGATAATGGGAAGTATATTAAATCACCTTCCTTAGGTCGTATAACAGTTCCTTGTTCTCTAGTAACATATTGTTCAAATGTTCTATTTGCAACTGTAAGTGTCATTTGGTCTCTAATTTGCAAACCAAACTTGGATAGGAAATCACCTTCGCCTTCAAACCCATCTACATTTTTAACATAAGTTTCAAATTCGAATGTTTCATTATATAATGGTAAATCGTCTTCGTTAAAAACTTTATCTATGGCACCATCAACACGAGTAATATAGATTACATCAACGCCATACATTTTAATGCTTTCAATAACTAAATCTTCAACCAGTTGTTGCTCGTTAAAGTTTGAGTAGTTATCAAAGAATACATTAGTCGCCATGCTTTATCCAATATAATTATAATTGAGAGGTTGTAAACTAGTTACTGCTTCTTCTTCCATACGCATTCTGTCTTCTCTAGCCTCTGCAAGAATTTGTTCGCCATTAAATGCAACACCACCGACTAATTGCATTCCACTAAATTTTGTTAAATTAAGTCCCCATTGTTCGCGAACAAGAGCAGAAGAATAATTTTGTAACCATCTGTCGGACCATACATCTGAGTATGTATCTGCGTCTATGACATCATACGCTTCAATGATAATATAATTGCCTACAGTCATAGCTGTTGAGCCATCAATGAACAATTTGTTTACATGTTTATTATAACGAATCATTGGTTTGCCTACAAGCATTTCTTGTAAGAATTCCATATGTTGCATTGCCATATAATAATTTGTAATATTATAGCCGGTTATATCTTCAAGGTTGTTTAATACGAATTGATACTGAACATTAAAAATACCACTTCCGGTGGAAATACTTGTGTTTAAATTAAAGATGCCGGATATACCTAAAAGTTGTGAAGGTAGTGTTACATAGCCATTGTCGATATCATCTTGTGTAATCTGATGTTTTAAATAAACTAATTGGCTTCCGTTATAATGATAATCTCTCCAAAAATCAATTGCTTCATCTATACGGTCATCAACCTGCTCATCAGCTACATTAATCTGTATAACCGGAGCTCCAAGTTTTCTTAGAATCCAATCTTTAAATTCGTCTCTTGTTGTTGGTTGTGCCATTTTAGTTTCTCTTTAACCTTTTATGATATTTATGATGATTCACTGATGTTATTTACCCACACGGTAAAAGTTTTATGCAGCGTCCCACTATCTCCAGAACCATTTCTAGTGTAAATTTTTATAGTACCCGTTGTGGAATGAATCAAGCCACTAAACGGTGTCGACGCGGATGACCGTGTTGATACCTGTTGAATATCAAGTTCTATGTCAGAGGCACCGTGAGCTATCCAGCCGCTATCGGTATCTCCAGAAGAAGCTAGTGCACTTCCATTTAAATTACGTAGAGGTACTGCCTCACCGGCGGCATTAGTAAAGCCTGTTGTTGTCCATACAACCTTATAATCTGTAAGAGTCAAACCAGTTTTGTAAAAGACAGTTTCAGCGGGGACCAGTTCTTTCACAGCGTAATCACGTGATCCCACCCCATTACCCATTATTTGGCCTGAAGAACTTTGCAAACTTCCTCTTTGGTAGTTGCCTACAGTGGTTGCGCCAATGCCATAAGTACGGTTGTATACTGTGACACCACCGTACTTAACTGTAAGGTATGTATCGTAAAAACCTTCGCCATCCGGACCATCCCATTCCTCAAACCATTCGGTAGTTCCATTTACATATACTTCCGAGCCGTATAAACCAGTTGCACCTTCATAATCCAAAGTACCATCAGGACCAGTTGACGTCGCAACAATGGTTACAAAGTCTGCTGAGCCTTGAGTATTATCCTGTGCCTTAATTGTTATTGTACTAGCTGTAGCACCAAAAATTAGTTGAAAATCATTTGCAGCATCTGTGGCACCTGGTGCATTAGAAAGAACGTTTATACGGTTAGTGACAGCGAAACCACCTGTTTCTCGAAGATAATCGGTAACTATATTTCCTGATGTTAGACCACCAGCAGCCTTAGGATATTTACCCCCAGCTATAACATTAAATACATGACTTGCCATAATTTTTCCTTAAGCTGTGCCCGCCCATCGGCATTCATAATAACCGGTGGCGACAATATTTGAACCATTTGAAGTAGTTGATATTTCTACTTTTACTGTACCTTCCTCATCAGCATAACTGCTAATAGGTCTAGAATCTCTAAAATAGAATTGTTTATCTGTTGCTAATGACATCCATATACCAACACCTGAAGTATCAGAAGATGGGGATGTGCTCATCGTATTACCAGCATGGTTTGAAAATTTAATATAGTATGTTGTTGATGGTGTAATATTATTCCATTGACTTGAGCTATAAAGGTATTTGCCTTGACCGCCAACATTGTATATAGATTCATATTTGTAAATATTTCCATCTGCGTCAAAAACCCAACCCATTACCAAATCTTGAATACCTGAACCCATGTCAAAAAAAGTAATAGGTGTGCCGGAAGTACCAGATAAGCCTATGGCCTCGGTTGGTTGTGATGATTGTGCGTCAAATCCAATTGCTGTTGCATCAATTCTGGTTCCACTAATTACGTGGAAATGAATTTGCCATTTTCTATAAGTAGACCAAGTTGGTTCGGTATTATCTTCCCAATTAATTGCTGCTGGCCATGTA
>Ga0206131_10007001_pt1 | contig 11394 bp, 6 predicted proteins | sample Helgoland_Spring_FD_148636 | JGI IMG/M metagenome (GOLD analysis project Ga0206131, IMG submission 148636) | Pelagic subsurface seawater microbial communities from Kabeltonne, Helgoland, North Sea - Helgoland_Spring_Bloom_20160517_1 | ecosystem: Environmental > Aquatic > Marine > Epipelagic ... | reverse complement strand
CTCTTGTCTTTTGTTAAAAGATGAAGGCCGAATAATAATAATCTATGTAATAATGGCCACGCAAGTCGGACACATCAAGCGAATAAACCACTTCAAAGGGATCAACGTGGACGGGTTTCAGTTCCAATCTCCGGACGTGAAAGCGTACGTGTTGACGCATTTCCACTCAGATCATACCGTTGGATTGAGCTCCGCGTTTGGTGATAAAGGTGGTACTACTAATACGAAGAAGAAGAAGCTCATTTACTGCTCGAAAATTACCGGGAGTTTAATCAAAGAAATCACCAAAGTGAAGGAAGAATACATCGTCCCGTGCGAGTTACACGCGGAAACAGAAATCGAAGGCACTTCGTATACGGTGACATTTTTTGACGCCAATCACTGTCCAGGCGCGGCGATGGCGTACTTTTTCGATAAGGTGACGAAAAGGACGGTGTTACACACCGGTGATTTTCGCGCGGACGAGGACAAAGTCCAAAAGAATGAAAAGTTGATGGAAACGCTGAAGAGAAACGGACGCTTGGACGAGTTGTATTTAGATACGACGTATTGTAATCCGAATTACGATTTTCCGAGGCAGAAAGTCGCGTTGGAGTGCATGCAGAAAATCGTTTTAGAAGCGTTGAGAGAAGAGCCGAAGACGTTGTTCACGTGCAGCGCGTATAGCGTCGGAAAAGAGAAGGCGTTTAAAGCCATCGGGGACGCGGTGCGCACATTCTTCGAGGACAACAATATGAATAACAATAATAATACGAAAATCGCCGTCATGTTGAAAAAGAAGCAAATGCTCACGCTGACGGAGTGGTACGACGACAACTGCTTTACGTGTTTTCAAGGCGAACCGGATGATCCGACAGGGAGTAAAGCTATGGAACAACACGTGCGCGTGATTTCACACGGCGGGAAGGATCCGCACGTGTCTATGAATGCTATCTTGCTCGCCGAAAAGCATCGTTTTAAACGCGTGGTTGCATTTTCGCCGTCCGGATGGGCGTGGAAATGGCAAATGCGGAAAACGTACGAGGAGACGAAATGCTTGATTTGCGAACCGTGGACAGGAAACGACGGATTGACGAAACTGTACCACGTTCCGTACAGCGAACACTCGAGTTACGGCGAGCTCTTAGGTTTCGTCGAGAGGATAAGGCCGAGGAAAATAACGCCGACAGTGAACGCCGAAACAGAAAAGGACCGCGACAAGTTACTCAAACGGTTCGAACAGTGGGTGGATTTATCCGCGAATAAAGGCAAACTTCATCACTACTTTTCAAAGTCTGAAACAAACAACAACGCGACGACGACGAATAATAACAGCGACGACACGATTATTTGTTTAAGTTCTGACGACGAAGGTGACGTTGAAATCATCGATCCTTCGATACGCGCGGCGTTGCCGAACGTTAAGATTGACGTGCGCACACAACAAAGAGAGTTGGAAAGACTCGCCTCCTCGAAGAACGAGAAGAAGAGAAGCAAACGAGAAGAAGAAGAGAAAAAAGAAAAAGAACACATCATCATCGATTTGTCCAAAGAGAGCAACAGTCCCATGAAAGGAATCAATCACCACTCCAACTCCCGAGAAGTGTTAGAACCTTTCCCTCTCGGGTGCGTCTGTGTCGTTCGTAACGGCGAGTTTAAGCAATTCAAGAATCGAAAACACGTCGAGCAAAGGCTCCGAGAACTCGGCGCCGAAGTCGTGAACAGAAAATCGTCGCGCGTCACGCACATCATGTGTGCGCACGGAAGCATGCAAGCGACAGAACTCTTGAGATTAGAAAAAATGAATACTACCTCTGCGAATGCACCTTCTGCCGTCGCTGCCGTCGCCGCCGCCGCTGCCACCGCGAGTAAAACATCAAAGAAGGGGAAGAAGAAGAGCGAGGACGATGAAGAAGAAGATGAAGAAGAAGAAGAAGAGTATCCCGACGACGCAATCACGGTCACCGAAAGTTGGCTCATGCGCCACGTTCGCGCGATGAGAAACGGAACCGCCCGAGAGCACACGAGCGAAGAAATCAAACACTTCCAAGAGCGACAGCGGAAACGCTTAAAACTCGCCCAAGAGGAGAAGAAGAAGAAGAAGAAGCAAAAGAAGCAAAAGGAGAAAAGCGAGGAAGAAAAATGTACAACAGTAGAATAGAGCCGCGCGGCGTCACAACTCTCTGAGAAGAGCCGAAAGAGCTTTCCACGTTCATCAGAGTAGTAGTAGTAGTAGTAGAAAGTAGCGTAAACACCTCGTGTGTAATAAACATCGCACATTTTTTTTTTTGCTTTTTTCCTCCTCTGAAATCACAAGAAGGAACAAAATTTTCGTCTGCCCTTTTGTTGGTCCGTTCGTTGCCTCTGTTCTGTCTCCCAAGTTCCCGATCGGTCTCTCTCTCGACATGTAATTGCCCTCACTCTTTTCCACCTCTCTCATCTCATCATCCGCCTACACACCACTGCATCATCACTTCAACATGAACGCCACCAACAACACGCCAACCCCGCACGGGATCCACCACCGCGAGGGCCAAACGGTCGAAGACATCGCTCGAGCACCGCCGGGAGAGAGAGTGTTAAAAGTCTCCCAAAACACGCAGACGAATAAATTGGCCACTTCGATTGGTTTCGTGTGCGAACACGGAGAAGCGCCGCTGATTTTAGCGCTCGGGCCGGCGAACGTGAACACGGCGGTGAAAGCGATGGCCATCGCGAGGAGGAAATTGAAGGAAGAAAACGTGGATTTGCGTTTGTATCCGACGTTTCGAGAGGGGGCCGCCAAACGATTTTCGGCGATTCTTTTGCAGACGTGGAAAGAAGAAGGGAACGGGAACATGCAGATGGAGGACGAGGAAACGGACGTGAGTTTGACGTGCGGGGCAAACTCGGTGCCGAGCCAAGTGGCTGGGGCAATCGCCGGGAAGATTCGCGAAGGGTATTCGGTCTCTATCCGAGCGTGTGGCGCGGAGGCGGTGAGTAAGACGGTGAGCGCGGTGACGTTCGCGAGAATGTTTTTGGCGGACACGGAAAAAAATCCGCCAGAATCCACGCCGTTGGGAAGAGTCGTGGATATTTCGTGCGCTCCGGAGTTTCGACACGAGTCGGTTGGGAGCGACGGAGACGAGAGGACGATTTTGATGTTTACTATCAAAGTGATCGACCCGAGAGACGCGCCGATGGTTTCGATGAGCGCGGAGGCGAGCGGAGCCATTTCCATGGAACGGCAGCGAAGGTTAGCCGACGAAGGTAACGCTGCTGCTACTACTAATGCTGCTGTGAATAACGGCGAAGAAGTTTCGTATTGTCAGCAATGCGGCGCTGTATTCAATCGCATGAGTGCAAATTTCTGTTCCCAGTGCGGCTGTAAGAGAAGCTAGATGGGTGGTTGTGGTAGTTCCTCGTGTATCGTCCTCCTTTTACTTACCTTACCCTTGTTATTGAATTTCTTGCACTGTGTGATCTGTTTTCACGTGTAACTTTACTGTTCTTAACTATTAAACTACTACAAATTGCTCCTTCAATTGTACAACTGTACAGGTGCTAGCTACACTACTACTACTGCGTGCTAACGCAACACTTCTCGCTCTATCCTATAATTTTTTTTATTAGCGTTTCGAAAACACCATGAAATACCGTTCGATTCGACTCCCGGCTTGCCAAAACCGGTCGAAGAAACTTTCTTCGTACTTTTCGAATCCAGAGCCTTTGCCTGGAGCCGACCCGGTGTATAATCGAACGCCTTCTACGTTTTCAAACGACGCTTCAATCGTATCGCTCGACTCGTCCGCTCCGTAACTTTTCTCGCTTTCAAACGCTATATTGTCATCATCGACGGTGAGCCCAGATATCATCTTTGCTAAGGTGTGCATGTACCTTTCGTTGTCAGAATAAATCGTTAGTCCTCCTCCACCATCACCGTTTTTGTCCTTCTTCTTCAACGCTTTGTGTGCGGCGACGAAAAAATCTTTATTCAACAACGCTTTATCGTTTCTTGACTTTTCGTCTCCGGAGTGATGCGGCGGTTCTGGGAAATTAATAAAGATTCGATGCAATGAATTCGGAGGAATGCTTTCATTGAGTAAACGAAACGCATCTCCGGAAACGACAGCGATGTTTCGAAGTTTTGAAACGCAAATTCTGTTGAAGATATCGCAAGAACGGTCGCGGCGCAACTCGCTCGCGATCCAGACTTTTTTGTTCTTGTTCGATGAAGACAACGAGCTCGCGGCGGCTTGAGCTAAAGCCCATTCGCCGTTTCCAGCGGCAACTTCGAGGCTTATCTCGTTTTCCTCTTTTGCTTCCTTTTGCACGCCGTGGAAGAGCTTCTTAAAGTTTATCTGTCCAGTCTTCGAATCGATTGTCTTCTTCAAGCGTTTTCTGAGTTTGTCCTTGCGCTTCTTTTCGTCATCTTCTTTGACGAAAACTTCGTCTAAACCCAAAGAGTTTTTAAGTTCTTGAAACAACGTTTCGCCAACGCTGCTACTGTCTTTCTTGTTGACCAGTTCGCCAAGTTTTGAGGTGAACAAAAGGCACCTGGAAAAACAGTCATCGATGGTTGTTGTCGTTGTATCTTTTGAAGAAGAAGAAGAAGAAGGAAAAGAAGAGTCTCCGTCCTCCTTGCTGACGATGTCTTTCAATCTGGCCATATCGCGCTCAAGTTCCGAGCGATTTGTATTACGAAAGAGTTTGCGACGGTGCGGGTCCGCTAGTTCTGAATCTTCCTCTTCCACCGTTTCCGCTTCCTCTTCTCCTTGGACCGAGCCTTCGCGAGCTTGTTTGCACGCTTTTTCGCACGACTTTATCGCTTTCAAACACGCTTTTACGAAGCTCTTTTTCTTTTTATCTGTTGTCGTTGTTGTTGTGAGTGCAACGTTCGCTTCTAAACGCGCTAAGCCGCCGTACATTTGCGCCAGACAATCGTATTTTTGCGCAATCTCTTGTTTCTCCGGTACTTTTTGCTTTACGTTCGGATCGTGATAAAATTTGCACATCCTACCGCGTTGACACTCTCCGTTCTTCCAAAAGAGACACGTCGGTGCCTGTCTTTCTTTGATACCATTCTTTAAGCCGTCTTTCACGCCTTTTCCGTTCAAACAGTCGTCGATGGATGTTTGCATGGATTCAATCTCTCGCTTTAACAAATCCCGACGAAACGACTGCGCGTACATTTTTGCCAGGAGAAGTTTTGACGTATCGTCTAATACGTCCTCAACATTCGTACCCGTCCATTGAATCGCAGATGATACGTCTCCGGTGCGCAAACAAACCCGGAAAAACGTATTCAAAGCTCTCGAGTCGATTCCAACGCCGCACGCGCATTGAGAAATATCATCCTCACCATCTTCGCTGCCAACTTTACTCGTCGTAGACGCCGCCGCCATACTCTCGACGAGCTTCACGGCAGCTCTCACATCGCACTCGATCAAGTACGATTTTAATAACATCGTAAAAGCAACTACATTTGGTTTACAATCTGGTCGTAAGATTGCGTCTTCTTTTCCTTTCTCTTCTTCTTTGTGTTTGGTTTCACTCGCCATGCGCCTGAGAATGATTTCAATATCCTTCGTTCTCCCTGCGTTGGCGTAGGCATTTAACAACGCGCAATAAGTATACACCGACGGATTAATTCGTTGATTTTCGACTAAATTTTTAAACGTTTGCGTCGCTTTCGAGAGCTGTTTGACTCTCGCAAAGTGCTGAATATTTGACGTCGCGTCGTTTCGAGCGCGTTCGACCGCTTTACTATTTTCCATCGCTTTTCCATTCGATGAGGAAGAGGATGAGGAGAAGAATAACAGAGGACTTTGAGGCAACAATGCTGCCGAGATATCTTTTTCCCCCTCTTCGAGTAAAGTTTCTTCTTCGTCGCCGTCGTCGTCGCCGTCTGTTTTCCTTCCTCCTTTTCCTCCTCCTCCCACCTGCTCCCTCAAATTGCTCTTCTTTTTCCCCGGCGGTCTCGTCAATTTCATCTGTCGCATCAGCTCTTTCCTCGCTTCAAACTCATCGTAACTGGCTGCTCCTTTTTCCCTTGCGTGCTCTTTCTTCTCTTCCTCGTATTGGTCGTCCTCCTCGCATCTTCTGTCGTTCTCGTCCACTGCAGCAACGCCGTAATTCGTACGCTCGTCGAACGCAACAGTTTTCTCCTCCTCCTCCTTGCCGCCGCTGCCTTCTTCAAAGCACTCGTTTTGCTTCTCCCGAAACTGTCTGTTCCGTTCCGCGCGTTCCTTCTGTTTCACTCTTTTCTTTTCACTCTCCATTTTCGAGTGCTTCTCGGGGTCTTTGTCCATCAACCACGGACGTTTGCGCTTCCCCATTATTATTATCTTCTTTTATTCGAGTTGTTGCATTTCTAAAAATACGTTGTTAGGCAAAAACTCTTCTGTTCATGACGATTGAAAATGACGCTGATGAAAGAAGAGAGAGAGAGAAGAAGAAGAAGAAGAGAGAAGAAGAAAAAAAACAATTTTGGGCTTCGGCGGTCGACAAGATCTTTTTTATCATCGAAATATCCGAAATATCTCTCTGTCATCTGTCCTCCCTTTCTTTCTGCGATCGGATCGGCGCGGAACCAAAAAAATCTTCTCAAAGCAAACGGACCTTTCATTCTCTGCGTCAAAATACTAATTGCATCGGCCACACGCTTCGCCGCGTTTGGGGCAGAAAAAGAAGAAAGAGAGAAAGAAACGCGCGCGTCTTCTTATCTTCTTCGCAGAGAGAGAGAGAGAGAGTCTTTTTGTCGCGCCATCCATCGTCTCTCAAAGAAGAGATTTGAACAGAATGATTATTTAATTTTATCCCGACTGACTGTGTGTGCGTGTGTTGGTTTTGCTGTTGAGATTCTTTGAAACGACGCGAGCGTGTTTACGAAAGTTTTAGCGGTTGAGTTCATCGAAAAATATGGACAGAAACAACAACAACGCGCAGATAATAATGAAACGAACGTCCAGAGAAAGTCGACGACGTCAAAGCTTGGAGAGAGAGAACGACGAGTTGAAGAATATGGTGGAAAGATTACAAGAAAGATTGAAGATGACGACGACGAGGAGCGGCGTCAGCACGACATCATTATCGTGCGAGTCGGAGAACGGATCAGACGTCGAAGCTTCGAGCGCGTTCTATTTACCCACGAAAGATGACGATCGAAGGATGCAAAAACACGGAGGGCAAGAACAACAACGTCGTCATCATCGTAATCATAGTCATTCACCCCGGGAGAACGCGAGGGTTGGAACGCCCAGGAAATCCATGCAAGGCCACGACGCCGTGAGGCCAGATTTTTTCCAAAATTCAAACAAGAAACTTCCTCAAGGATGGGAAGGCGTGCACGACCTCATCGAAGAAGGCGAGTACGCCGGGTGGTTGATTAATCCGAAACAAATAACCATGCTGAATGAGATCGGGAAAGGTTGCGAAGGCACGGTGTATAGAGCAAAATGGGGAGGCGCTACGGTGGCGGTGAAGAACGTAGGCGCGAGAAACGCCAAGCAGGCGAAAGCGCTGGTTCGATCGACGGAAATCTCTGTAAAATTGAGACATCCAAACGTCCTTCCCTTACTCGGGGCGTATTTTAACCCGTTTGGGGATTCGTGTTTGATGTTCCCGGTGATGCTAGTTGGGACAATGAAGCAATGGTTGTATAGCGATTTGGAGAAGGGCGGAGTCGGCGCTTTGTTTGGAGGCGGCGCGACAAAGAGTAAAGCGCACAAGTATAAGAAGCGGCTAAAAGCCGCGTGGGACGTCGCGAAAGGCATGTCTTACTTAGAAGACATGTTCATCATGCACAGAGACTTGAAACCGTCGAATATTTTCATGAAGAGCTCGGCGAAAGGCTGTGCGGTGATTGCAGATTTTGGACTGGCCCGATACAGCTCCTTGAAAGATAACGAAAGCACGCCCACGGCTTGTACGGGGACGTTTATTTATATGGCTCCAGAAGTTATCACCGGCAAGTGGTACGATACCAAATGCGACGTTTTCAGTTTTGGCGTCTTACTGAACGAATTGCTGGATAGAAAAGCTCCGTATTCGGGATCGTACTATTCGCCGCAACAAATCGCTCGAGCAGTGGTGGAACAAAACATGAGACCGAAAGTGTATTCAAACGATAACTCGCGAGATTCGAAACGTTTAGCAAAGTTGACCGAAAAATGTTGGGTTGCAGATCCAAACGTGAGACCCTCGTTTGCGGAGATTATCAACGAAATGGATGCGATAATGCCGAGTTTAGGGGTGGAGGACTCCCCGGAGAGCTTTCCGGGTACCGGAGATTTCGATGCCGATCAGGGTCGAGAATCGGTGTCAAATAGTCGAGAATCGGTGTCAAATACATCAAGCCCAGGGAGCGCAGATAAAAAAAATAATACAAATCCCATACTCGGAAGTTTGAATAAAGTTCTCGAAGCGTTCTTTTGAAGAGACGAGAGCAGATAATGGTCAAAGAATTGTGTACATAAAAACGATTGAGAATAGAAAATAGAATGCGCGCAGGCCGGAAACGGCGAATGTGTTTTCGTATATATTTACGTGAAATATTTATTTATACTTTTAACATACCGAACGAGATGAACACGCACGCGCGCTCCGTAATCAATCCATCCATCGACAGAAGTACAGAAGTACATCAAAGTTAACGCTCATCGTCAGAAAATGAAAAAGAAGGAGAAAAATTTTAACATCCAACATCCATCTTATGGAAAGGAGAAGTGAAAAGAGTTTGTGTTTCCTATGTTGCGCAAAAAATACGCGATACTTCTTCTCTCAAAACGATGTTGCAAAGAGAAGAGAGTAAAACGAGCGCGATTGAAATGAGCATTGAATCTTCTCGAGAAAGACGACGACGACGACGACGACAACGAGGACGGATAGAACGAAAACAATCATCGTCGTCGTCCTTGATATTCTTCTTCTTTTTTATCTTCTCCGCGTCGTCCTCCTTCGTTTGTTTGTTTTCTCTTTTCGCGTCTGCTGAAACAAAAGTCGGACCGAGAAGCACGACGACGACGACGACGACGGCGACGACGCCTTTTGCGACGACTGCAACACTCTCTCACACGGGAGGTCGTTCATTTACAAACTCTTCGGGAGCGCCAAACGTGGTAAAACCTCGAGAAACGAGAATCATTAACGGCGTTCCATCGCTCGTATCATCTCCAAGAAATCGAATAATTAACGGGGTACCGGTGTATGAAACATCCGCGTTTCCCTTTATCGTTGCCATTTTTGGATCGTACGCGGATGAGAATGGTAACACAGTTCGCGATTTTAGATGTGGAGGGACTTTCATATCCACCCGACACGTTTTGACGGCATCGCACTGTTTCTTTTCTGATGGACTCGTTTCGAACACGCGAAACTTTTACGATAAGATGGAGGTACTGGTAAACTCAGTTCAGCTCGATCAAGGAGGAGAAGGTCAGGAACTTAAGTTTATTGAAATTGCCGAAGCGCACGGAAATCCGGATTTCAATGGGATAAACTTTGATCAAGATTGCACTGTGCTTCGTCTGGTAAGACCGGCGAGTGAAATATTCGACGTACAACCCGTTCGACTCGCGTGGGGTGCCGAAGAAGTAGACGAAGACGAATACAAAACTGTTTACGACGAGAACGAGATGTGCTACGTCGTTGGGTTTGGCGTAGACTCGAGCGGTTTCTTAACTGAACATTTGAATAACGCGACTGTTCCGCTCGTCTCCGAAGAGACGTGCGAGCATAGCGATTCCTATCCGGGATGGCCATACGGGAATCCAATTTCATCCTCCATGATTTGCGCGGGATATAAATCTGGAGGTACAGATGCTTGTCAAGGAGATTCGGGCGGGCCGTTATTAAATGCGCGTACGCTTGCTCAAGTCGGCATCGTAAGCTGGGGCGAAGGCTGTGCCTTGGAAAATAAATATGGCGTATACACAAAAGTAAGCAAAATGCGAGCGTTTATTCACAGCATCGTTGGCGACGAACTATACGAGCATTCACCGTTTAAATCCCCGGAGGGAGTTGAAAACGGAGGAGAAAACGAGATACCAACAAGACCACGTCCGTTTCGATGCTTTTAATTAAAAACTAACCGTGGAATAATATTCTATCAAATACCTGTAACACTTGCTTGGACCGAACCTTCCTCCGGAAGTTCCTCCAACAGCTTCATCCAGTTAGGAACACCGGCGCCAGATTTCCACAACGTCCCATTCTTAGCCACCGCAAAAAACACATCTCTCACCGACGGATCGAATCCGTCTACTTCTACTTGATTAATGATCCATCTTCTCCACGCCGTTTGATCCTTTGCCTGTATGCGCCATCTTTCCTTGGCGTCGGCAAACACGTTCACATCAACCTCCGAAGAACTGCTCTTCTTATTTCGTTTCGAGCGATTCCCAAAAGTCAAATCCATCGGCTCGTCGCTCGTTGGTTTTCCATCGTTCTCCAACATTGTCACCGTGCATACCAAAATCTTATTCTGAATAAACTTCTCTCTGAATTTTTCCAAGTTTGCCATCGTTTCAAAGACGTGCGCTTCAGAACCAGCAACCACAAAGACTCTATACAAAGACCGAAGTCTGTTCAAAGGAACCGCGCCTTCGTCTTTTTTCAATTGCACTTGTAATCTCCCAAGTTCTTCTTCTCTTTCTGCTTCCTGCAAAGTCTCATCTCGCCCTTTCAACTCGTTCTTTAAGAGTAATCCCAAAACAACCAACGCCGTGGTGTTTACGCCTAAATTTTTCAACGTTTCTATTAAATCCGGCACATCTTCCGCGAGTTCTCCCTCGCCACCTCCGCCTTTCACAGCTTGCACTAACCGCGACAGAATAATCAAGAGACCAACTGCTGCTCCACTCGCTAACGACCCAAACAGGAAAAGTTTCAAAAATCGAAACGGTTCCGCCGCTTCCGCTCGAAGCTTCGCCTGCGCCGCTTGTTTCTCTTTCCCGTCCCCGTACTCGACGTCGATTTCTTCAAACTGTTCTGTATTTCGAAACTTCGCCAAGTCGTCGTCGCGTTGCAACACTCGGAAGTCCAAGTCAAACTTTTCCAACGCGACCATCAAATCGTCTTTCGCTTGCTCGTATTTGTTCATCTTTACGTACGCGCACGCTCGATTGTAGTGACTCGCTCGAGACTCTTCTTCGTTCGGGTTCAACTTCAAAGCGTCCGTGAAAAAATCCGCCGCGTCTTGGTACTGTTTTGCTTCAAACTTTTCCAAGCCACGGTTGACTTTCTCCGCCGCTTTGGAGACGGGAGCGTCGCCTCCTTGTTCGCCGCCCGCTTCGACCACCACCACCGTTCTTTGTCCACTTTTTCTTCGCGGTCTGTTGAAAAGAAATCCAATATTAGTATTAGTATCACGACGACTCCTTTTATTCCTTCTGCTATTAAAACTACTGTTGTTGTAAGCGCTGCTGCTGCTGCAGG
>Ga0206131_10006999_pt1 | contig 11398 bp, 1 predicted proteins | sample Helgoland_Spring_FD_148636 | JGI IMG/M metagenome (GOLD analysis project Ga0206131, IMG submission 148636) | Pelagic subsurface seawater microbial communities from Kabeltonne, Helgoland, North Sea - Helgoland_Spring_Bloom_20160517_1 | ecosystem: Environmental > Aquatic > Marine > Epipelagic ... | reverse complement strand
TGGGGGTGAGAAAGCAGCGTACTGGTTACAATACTGTGAATCCGAGCAGTGCGAATTACGACCCAGCCTCGAGCCGAGGACAGAATTTACTTCAAGCGCCAGACATCACTGCTGGACTTTGGCTGTACCACAATTACTTCTTTACGGGCTTGAGCATGAAGCACATATTGAACAATCAGTTCACCATTGGCGGATTGAACAATGGGGCCGACATAAATTACCCTAGAACCTATTTTCTAACTTTAGGACACGAGCATGAGTCGATTCACTATTACTATACATACGTGTACTCGTTATTGCTGCGTTTTGTACCATATCAATTACCCGCCATTGATTTGAACATTCGGTATTTGATAAAACGGCAATTTGGCTTTGGCTTGAGTCTTCGTAACTTCAATTCGGTCGCAGGGATGCTAGAATACACGTATGATCGTAAGTTTAAGATTGGATATGCCTATGAACGTTCGATAGGAAATTTAAGCCGTTTGGCGAAGTATTCTCACGAAGTGGTCTTTACCTATTACCTATGCCCATCGGGATTACGACCTAAAGAATCGCGCTGCCCCGCTTACAAGTAGGTCTTCCCGAAAAATGTTGTACTTTTAGGGGCTAATCGTGCGTGAATCAACCATAGCGAATCACAGAATGAAACCGGGATTGTTTCGAATATTAGGACTGCTTGTCCTGCTTTTTATTTTTACTCCCAAGCTTAAAGCTACTCACCTTGCGGGTGGCGATATTTCCTACACACACATTGATGGGGACACCTTCCAAATAAAGATGAACCTTTATTGGGATTGTGGAGGTTCCGCAGGTGCACCCTTTGTTGGTCTTCCAACAAACACCAATACGAATAATGTCAATCGCCAGCCACCCACGGGATTTGGTGCATCCAGACACAATGGAACGCGCATAACCAGCTCCTGTGGCGGATCAGTCACCCCGACTTGGATTTTGTCGAATCCAGGTGGTACAGAGATATCACAATTGTGTGCGGATTCCATTACATACAGTGAGTGTGGAACACTTGGTGGTACCCTTCCCGGGCTAGAGCTATATACCTACATCGATACGGTTGTTCTTTCTTCCTGTTCAAATTGGACGGTATCCTTTGTGAGTTTCGCGCGGAACACATCGGTAAACGTCAGTGGGTCTTCTGGTGCGACGATGTATATTGATGCCTCCATCAATACTGTGGTTGATTCCACCAACAGCACACCAATTTTCAGTGCCGATCCTGCGCCATATTATTGCCAAGGCCAGCAGGCGAGTTACGATTTCCAAATCACCGACCCAGATGGTGATAGCCTTCATGCGATTCTGGAGTCTGCCAAACAAATAACTGGAGGCGGCGCGGGCTCGATTACTACGATGAGCTACTTATCGCCCTACTCTTCAGCGCAACCGATTGCAAACTCGACATTTAATGCTGCAACTGGAGTTTTAACGTTTACGCCTGCCACAGGAGGCACAAATGCCGGGAACTTTATTGTGGTTATTGAGGTCAAGGATTACGACGCTTCGGGAAATGTAAAGTCCACAGTGCGACGTGATTTTCAAGTAGTGACTCGAGATTGTGGATCAAATTTGGTTCCGAAGATTAAAGCCGGGGTAAATGGTGGTATCAGTAATGTTCAAGGAGGAATTCGGACCGATACGCTTTATGTAGAAGTCATAGAGGGGGACTCGCTCGATTTCGACCTTAAATTTTATGATCCTGGTGATAGCATCTACCTGAGCGCTAACAATGCATTGAAGCTCTCGGGCTCAAACTTCGTGACTTCCACTGCAAGAGATTCAGCAGTTGGAACCATAAGCTGGCGAGCCGGCGCTGCGAGTCCTACGGCAAGAACGGTTACGATTACCGCGGAGGATGACAATTGCGCAATCAGCGGAATCAATAGTAAAACTGTAAAAATATTGGTAGTGGATTCCATGACCTGTGTTGGCTACAATGAACTTGCCCAATCGTGCTCTCAAAATGCGGACGGATCCCTTAGAGCGAGAACTTCGGGAGGATTGGGTCCTTATGGATTCGTTTGGAGAAAGAATGGAATTTTAGACCCGAGTTTGACTACTAGAACGATTACGGGGATAAAATCTACGGATTCCTACAGTGTAACAGTCATCGACTCCTTCAACAACACGACCTGTGCCCTCGGTTCCAAGAACATTGCGAAGGTCAATGAGATCAGTGTGGTTCCAGACTCGGTATTTGTCACAAACTTAGATTGCGATGGGAATTGCCTTGGCGAGATCGACATCCGAGAAGTGATCGGAGGAACACCAACTGTGGGTGGTCCATTGGGATACTCTTATTCATGGTCCACAACTTCCGACACTACAAACCATCCAGATACACTCTGTGCTGGCCGATATTTTGTAACAATCTCGGATCAACGCTCGTGCGATACAGTATATCGATTCTACGTAAACGGGCCTCCAACCTTTACCGCTTCCATTGTTGATTTTGACACAATTAGCTGTAAAGGGGATTCAACAGGTTCAGCTACTGTAAGAATTGATGTCATAAGCAGCGGGACCACTTCCGACGCCTGTGATTCAGTCTCTTTTGACACCCTTGGAACAGGCGTTACAGCGAATACTTTCAGTCAATATCCTACACCTTTTGGTCGACGGAAAAAAGTAAAGCAACAGTACCTCTACAGGGTTTCTGAGCTTAAGGCGGCTGGCCTATCAGATGGTGACAAGATTTCAAACCTCGGCTTTTTAATTTCCGCCGACAACTTCATAGGAACGGTTTCGAATTTTGAACTCAGCATGGGAGTCACCTCAAAAGACACATTATCTAGTACGAACTTCATTCCGGGCTTATTTAGTGTTTTTGATACAGTAAGCCTATCCGTTCCCTTGGGAGTTACCTCGGATACTTGGCGAATGATGAGTTTAACAAATTCATTCGTTTGGAATGGCGATAGCAACATCGTAGTGGAGGTATGTTTCAATAATGCCGCAGGATCGCAAATTGGGGCAAGCGTAAGGAATACCACTACTGGAACAAATCGCTCTTACACAGTCTTCGAGTCAGATGTAGAAGATGCTTGCCTTAAGGATACTGTTCTTCAGAGTGGATTTACTCATCCGAACTTGCGCTTTGGAGTATGCCCTTCTGAAGTGCAATATTTATGGACGAGTGGTACATCCAGTTACATTGACTCCACCGACATCAATTTGTGGTCAGCAACTCATTTTGTTACCGTCACGAACGAAGAGAACTGCTCAGATACTGCCTCGATTTTTATCAATGAACCGGCGGTTGCACTTGTTGCCACAGTAGATAGTGTTGTTAATGTCAATTGTTCCGGTGATACAACCGGAATGGCATTCATCACTGCTTCTGGAGGAACGGGGGTTCTCACCTTCGCCTGGCCTGTTGGTGTGAGTACTGGAGCAAGCGATTCGATTGGAATCAACTTAACATCTGGAATAACCTATGTGGTTACGGTTACCGATGCTAATCTTTGTGAGGATACAGCCTCATTTACACTATCTGATCTATCAAATTTGGTTGTTGATATTACCGACAGCGTTTCCATCAGGTGTTTTGGAGACAATAATGGTAGATTGTTCGCAACTCCAGACAGCGGTGATTTGCCATATAGCTACACATGGATTGACCTAACGGGAGGTTCTACAGTTTCTACACTCACTGGTTTTGACAGCGTAGCCATAAATCTTTCTAGCGGAAATTACCGCATAGTTGTTACCGACAATGTGGGTTGTAAAGATTCAGTGGAGGCAAACCTTGCGGAACCCGCTGATTTAATAGCAGTATTTACAGACAGTAGTGGAGTTGCATGTGCGGGTGATACAAATGCAAGCTTAACCGTAACCCCCTCAGGTGGAACGCCAGGCTATCAGTATTTCTGGTTTAGAAATGGCGGAGGGGGAATCACCCTTGGCTCCAGCGACTCAATAGCAATTGACCTTCCTGCTGATACTTTCGCAGTGATCGTGCGCGATTCTAGAGGTTGTCGCGATACTTTGGTTCGAGAGGTTACGGAACCCGATTCTCTTAAAATTTCATTCACAGACTCAATTCTTGTTTCTTGTCCAGGTGGCAATGACGGTTCGTTTACTGTTACGCCAACTGGCGGCCGCCCAATACATACCTATTCATGGGAGGCTGGCGTTTTTACAGGCTCTTCAGACAGTATTGCCATTAATTTAGGGGCAGGAACATATACAGTGACTGTACTCGATAATAATTTATGTCCAGCTGTAGATAGTGCAACCGTAATCGACCCTACCGGGATAACAGTTGCCTTTACCGACAGCACCAGCGTAGGTTGTAATGGAACTTCAACGGGTGGTTTGACGGCCACTCCTTCAAATGGCACAGGACCATATACTTGGACATGGGTTGATGTTTCTGGTGGAACAGCTGTTTCTACGGGCTCTTCAGACAGCATTGCGATCAATCTTTCAAGCGGCACCTACCGTGTTATCGTTGAAGATGGCGGTGGATGTAAAGATTCTGCAGAAATAAACTTAAGCGATCCAGCTGCCTTAAATATTTCAATTGTTGACAGCAGCTCAGTCCGCTGTAATGGTGAATCGAACGGAAAATTATTTTCGGCCGTAACCGGGGGAACCTTGAGTTACACCTTTACTTGGACTCCAGCAGTTGCCAACCCAACGGCCGATAGCATTGGAGAGAGTTTGAGTGGCAATGTAGCCTACGAGGTATTGGTTGTGGATGCCAACGGATGTCGTGACTCAGTGACCACCACCTTGCAGGATCCAACATTAGTTACGGCGACATTCACAGACAGCACTTCTGTATTGTGCAACGGCGATAACAACGGTTCAGTTACAATTACACCAAACGGCGGAACAGGCAACTACACATACAACTGGAGCAATGCGACTGCCGGCACACCAGACAGTATCGGAACCACGATTACAGGTGGAACATTGGTGAGTGTAACCGTAACGGACGACAGTTTATGTACTGCAATTCGTACCATTACACTTCAAGATCCAACAGGCTTGGGTACCATCGTCACAGACAGTACGCTCTTGAGCTGTGCTGGTGATACCAATGGGACCCTCACAGTAACGCCTCAATCTGGAAATCAGCCATTCACTTTTGTTTGGACTCCTTCGGTTACTCTTGGAAGTTCAGACAGTATTGCAATTGATCTTACATCCGGGATTACTTATAAAGTAGTAGTTACCGACGGCACTGGCTGCAAAGATTCCGTGCTCAGAAACTTGACAGCACCTTCGGCGGTCCTTGCCCAGATTTTTGACAGCACGAGCATTCTATGTGTAGGTGATACAAACGGTGTATTGTTTGGTCGAGGAGTTTCCGGAACAAGTCCATATGCGTATGCATGGAAAGAGGTCGGAAGTGTAGCTGTTGTCGATACGGGCATCAGCGATTCTATTGCAATTAATCTCGGTGCGGGCTCATATCGCTTGATTGTCACAGACAACAACGGCTGTGTGGATTCTACAGAGAAATCCTTGATAGATCCTCCCACATTTACTGTAGCCTTTACAGATAGTACGGTGTTAACGTGCGCCGGTCCATCAAACAATGGCAGTCTGACAGTCACTCCAACTGGTGGGACTCCCGGTTATTTATTTGCCTGGGGTCCGGGGGCAATAACTACAGGAGCGTCGGATAGCATTGCAATAAACCTCTCAGCGAGCATCTTGTATGGCGTAACGGTTACTGATGCCAATGGCTGTCCTGCCGTAGTTTCCGACTCTCTTACTGACCCCTCGAATTTCGCAGCTAATTTCAGTATCAATGATGACCCTGGTTGTGCCGGAGACTCGACAGGTCAGCTGATTGTAACTCCCATCACGGGCACTCCGCCATTCACTTACAATTGGAGTCATGGAACCTCAGGAACATCGGATAGTATTCGAATTGAATTGCCAGGTGGTGTTCCAATTTTTGTGACTGTTACGGATAACGGTTCTTGTTCAGACACAGTTTCTTTCACGCTGAACGATCCACTTCCCCTGGGCTCTGTTTTTACAGATAGTTCTAGAGTTGACTGTAATGGTGACACTACTGGAAGTTTAACGGTAACACCCTTTAATGGCTCACAACCTTTTAGCTTCACCTGGACTCCAAGCGTAACTGCAGGTGCTTCAGATTCCATTGCAATAGACCTTTCTGGAAATACACAGTATGTAGTAGAAATTGAAGATGGCAATGGATGCATAATTAGGGATACGGCAAGTCTTTTTGAACCAGCTGCTTTCAGCATCGCTTTTACAGATTCTACCTCAGTTCAGTGTAATGGAGACAGCAGTGGAAGCGTTACCATCACTCCAAATGGTGGAACACCAGGATATTCCTATGCTTGGACAAGCTCTTTAGGTGCAACTGTAGCGACTACGCCCGATAGTATTGCCATAGACTTGCCATCTGCCGAGTATTTTGTCACCGTGACTGACCTGAGAGGATGTGAATTGAACGACTCAATCAATTTGGTTGATCCGACTCCAATAACTGCGATCGTTGACACTTTTAATTCAAGCTGTGGTATCAACGACGGTATTGCTATAGTTACTCCTTCAGGTGGAACTCCTGGGTATAGTTTTGCATGGGATTCGGCGGGTGTTGCCTTGGGTGTTACGTCTGACACCATTACTGGTTTGTTTGCAGGAATTTATAATGTGGTAGTCACTGATGCCAACAATTGTCCAGCAAGTTTTGCAGCAAACATCAGCGATCAAGGCGCTCCAATCATCAGCTTGGATTCTAAAACCAATGCGCGTTGCGATAATGTTTGTGATGGGCAGATATCCCTCAACGTAATAAGCTTTAATGATACGGTTCAATTCGTATGGTCAAATGGTGACACCATAGAGGACATCACCAATCTTTGTGATGGCGTTTACACCTTGGTTGCGACTGACACTGCTGGATGCTCGGCGACTTATAGAGACACCATCATCAACATAGATACCCTTGAAACTCTGATGTCTAGCTCCCCTCTCTCATGCGGTTTGTCCGTTTGCGATGCTGAGGCTAAAGTAGTAGCAAGCGGTGTGACGAGCCCATATTCTTATCAGTGGTCGACTGCGCTTACAGATACGATTGACAGCGTAACCAATTTATGTGCAGGAACCTATATCGTGACCGTTACTGGGGCGAATGGTTGTATTGGACTAGATAGTGCAATCATTGCCAATCCCGCGACATTTACTCTAAGCTCATCAGGAGATAGCGTAAGTTGTAATGCGGATATGGATGGGATTGCACGGGTAGATTTAATTACTGGCGGTAGTGCACCTTTTTCCTATGCATGGAGTACTGCATTAACAGACACAATCGACTCGGTAAGTGGTTTAGGTATCGGACAATATTTTGTCACCGTCACAGGTAATGACGGCTGTAGTGATGTCGATACCGTCAACATCTTCGAACCGGATACCATCAGTTCGAGCTTCTTTGTAGTTGATGCCGATTGTGGAGTTGCAAATGGAAGTGTTACTGCCTCGCCTTCTGGTGGAAATGGTATCTATTCGTACATCTGGCCAGTAGGCGGTGTTACAACAAGTGCATTTGACACTTTTTATACTGCAAACATTTACGATGTCACAATCAACGACCAGAAGGGATGCAATAACATCATTGAGTTCACAGTCAATAACATTGGAGCCCCTACCATTACTCATGACTCGATTCGCAATGAAAGCTGTCCTGGAAATTGCGATGGTGGAATCTATGTCAGTGTTTCTGGTGGTCTTCCAATCTACTTGTATCAATGGACACCTGGATTGACAACAGACCAGGATTTGGATTCTGTTTGCCCTAACATTTACACCTTAAGGGTGACCGATCAAAACAGTTGTGTACGATTCTATACGGATACAATTGAAGCGGCTGATACGCTTCGAGTAAATGCAAGCTTTATCAGCGACGCTTCCGGTACGTCTAGCTGCGACGGCTCAGCTACCGTAACGGTTTCTGGTGGTGTTCCAACTTATTCGTTCGCATGGACCGGGGGGGAATCAACTCAAACAGCTACAGCCCTTTGCGTCGGAATGAATTACGTTACGGTAACGGATCAAAATGGCTGTTTTACCATCGACTCTGTTCAAATCAATGCCTCGTCCACTATAATCCTAGACTCTTCAAACGTTAACGATAATGTTTGTGGCGCCACGCCTTGTGTCGGTGATGTATTTGTCCTCGCGGTTGGAGGCACTGGAGCTCTTACGTATGCTTGGGACAACGGTGATTTTGGGCAACTCACTACGCTTCGTTGTGCTGGCTTTGCCTTCGTAACGGTTACGGATGCAATTGGAGATACGGCGGTGTTCTCCTTTAGAGTTACAGATATTGGAGGTCCGGTAATTACTAAATCAAAGACCGATATAAGTTGTTTCTCTGCGTGTGATGGTGTTGCTCGGGTAGGGGTTGGTTTCGGAACATTCACCTACTTATGGCCTTTTGATGGAAGTACGAACGATAGCCTAGATGGTCTTTGTCCAGGGTCTTATGAAGTTAGAGTCACTCAAACCTCAACGGGATGTGTTACTTCTGATACGATCAATATTGTTGAACCCTTGCAAATTGCCTCAAGTTTCGTCCCAACTGAATCAAACTGCAACACAAGTGACGGACAAATCATTGCGATTGTTTCAGGTGGCACTGGGCCTTATTCGTACTCATGGTTAGACAACAGTCTTGTTCCTTTAACCCCTGCACAAACCACAGATACTGCATCGAACATCGGTTCTGGTATTTATAATGTTAGCGTTACAGATAGTAGGCAGTGTTCTCAAGTAATCCAAACGACTCTCAACGATATTGGAGGTCCGAGCATAGTTCTCGACAGCGTCAACGATGTTTCATGTTTTGGACTTTGCGATGGAGGAATCTTCGTGACAACAACTGGAACCGGAACTCTATCTTACAGTTGGACAGGGGGATCAACTAATGAAGACCTAACGAATTCTTGTGCCGGTCCATTCACCCTTCAGGTTTCCGATGTTCCTGGCTGTAAAACCTTCCTTCAGGATACCATCAACGATGCTCAAGAAATCATTACTTCCTTGAACATTGTGAGCATACCAAGCAACTCATCTACTTGTGATGGTGAGGCGAACATCTCGGTTTCTGCGGGAGGCATTGCTCCATTCAGCTTTAGTTGGTCAAGTGGAACTTTGGGCTCAAGTGCGAACAATTTATGCACGGGAGTTAATTTCGTTACAACCACCGATGTTGAGGGCTGCTTTGTCATTGACACTTTCAACCTCAATCCAGGAAACGTAATCGTTCTCGACAGCATTCAAAGAACCAATCCAAATTGCAACACTTGCAATGGTCGCATCAACTTGTTTGTGAGCGGAGGAACCGCACCTTATACCTACCTATGGGATAATGGCGATAATACAGATTCCACAACTGGACGTTGTTCTGGTATAGTGGAAGTTACGGTCACGGATAACGCAGGGCTTTCTGAATCTTTCATCTTTACCTTGAGCGATTTACCATCACCGAACTTCGCATTGAACGGTGATAATGTAAGTTGCTTTGGAGAGAACGACGGGAAGGCATACGTAACTGTATTGTCGGGCACACCTCCCATCACCGTTACCTGGTTGAGTATTTCAGCAAGTGGAGATACTGCCTCAAATCTTCCTGCAGGAATCTATGGGGTAGAGGTTGAAGATATATTTGGATGTACGGCTGTAGACACAATAGAGATCAAACAACCAACGGAAATTCAGGCAAGCTTTACTTTCCAAGATGCGAATTGTGGATCGAGCGACGGTTCCGTAATTGCTCAAATAACCACCCCTGGAGGTTTCTCACCATACAGCTACGCATGGTTTGATAAAGACACCCTAGCGCTGAGCTCTCAGACTACTGATACCTTGAAAAATGTTTCCTCAGGAGTCTATTTCCTATCGGTTACGGATAACAATTCATGCTCCGAGCTCTTTAATGCAAACGTCAATGATGTTGGAGGACCAACGGTAACCTTAGATAGTCTAGACAATGAAAGTTGCCAAGGTGATTGTGATGGAGCCATTAACCTGACGTCCTCGGGAACTGGAACATTGGTATACAACTGGCTTCCTGGTAGCTTAACAACTGAAGACTTGTCGAATTTATGTGCTGGGAATTACATAATCTCTGTGACAGATGGACTTGGTTGTGTAAGCATTCGTTCGTATGACGTTCTGCCTGCAGATTCATTTGATCTAAACTTAGTAAGAACAACGAACACTACTTGCGAAAGCACATTTGATGGAGCTATTGACCTGAGTTTATCTGGAAATGCCTCCGGCTTTAACTATGTCTGGAGTGGCCCATCTGGTTTTAGTGCTTCCGTTTTGGATCTCAATGGAATTTCAATCGGTGATTACAATCTAACAGTTACTGACCAAAATGGTTGTTTCGATACCGTATCGGCTAGTGTAAGCTTCAATACGAACATCGATGTTGTTGCAGCTGGGGATACCTTCTTGTGCAGCTCGGCGAATTCAATTTTCATCAGTGCCATAGCCAGCTCAAATGCCAGCGTGAAATATACTTGGTATGACACCGATGGCTTCATATATGGAAACCTGCCGATAGCACAGGTAACTCCAAAAGAAGGAGTAACTCAGTATGTTGTTGAGGCTGCTGCCGGCTTATGTGTGGCCTACGATACTGTCCAAGTAACCTACTCGGGATTTGTACGAGCTGACGCTGGTCCGGATCGTGAAATAACCAAAGGCGATGAGATTGAAATTGGTGGAAACCCAACATCTCTCCTCGGTGATTCAACCTTCTGGTCTCCGAGCACTGGAATTCTAACGAGCACTGCAGAGAGTAATCCTTTGGTGAGCCCAAGTGAGAATACCACTTATGAAGTTCTTGTTCGCGATCCATTTGGCTGTTTTGCAATAGACAGTGTGCTTGTTACCGTAAACCCACTTGAAATCAACGACGGCTTCAGTCCAAACGGAGATGGCGTGAATGATGGCTGGCAGCTTCCAATTGTGGAAGATTACCCCAATATTCTAGTCGACATCTACAATCGATGGGGGCAACTCGTCTTTAGTTCGGTGGGTTATACAATTCCATGGGATGGTCGTTACAAGGGCAAAGACTTGCCGGTTGGAACTTATTACTATGTCATTGACCTCAACGACAATACGGTAGAAGATCGATTCTTGACTGGGCCAATTACCATTATGAGATAAGATGAGAGGCTTTTTAACCATAGTGTGTTTACTAATCATCGGATTGACCTCCAAGGCTCAACAGCTTCCTCATTTCACCCAGTACCTAATAAACAGTTATGTGACGAACCCTGCGATAGGGGGAACGGATTCGTATTTCAAAGCACAATCAAATCACAGGTATCAGTGGGCAGGGATTAACGATGCTCCACGGACATACGTCTTC
>Ga0206131_10006997_pt1 | contig 11401 bp, 12 predicted proteins | sample Helgoland_Spring_FD_148636 | JGI IMG/M metagenome (GOLD analysis project Ga0206131, IMG submission 148636) | Pelagic subsurface seawater microbial communities from Kabeltonne, Helgoland, North Sea - Helgoland_Spring_Bloom_20160517_1 | ecosystem: Environmental > Aquatic > Marine > Epipelagic ... | reverse complement strand
CGAATGTGTTTTCAATTATTAAAAAAATAGACGATTATAGGCGAAGGACGATTGCAAATTTGAAAAATATCAAGAATGAACTACGCTTTCTTAATGCTATCGAACAGGCAAACAACTACAATTTAGAACATAAATTCAAAAAACGTATGCGCGATTTGTATGTAAATAAAAAGTTGAAAATGAAAGACATTCTAGTTCTGAAGTCTGCATTCAGTGTTATTGACCAAATGTTCAAGCAAGAGATTATGAATGCTGAAATGAAGAAAAATCGGTATTGTGGAAATGTATGTGGTATAGATGTTTATGCATTTTGGCATCCACCAAAGCATATTGACCCTGAGAACATGAACCCATTTGTTAGTAGTTTAATGCATCCATTTCAACATCGTGAAGGCATCAGTGCACGCAAACATGAAGCGTATAAAGGTAATTATAAAGCAAGAGAAAAGAACAAAACAAAAAGAAACACACGAAAACGACACCATGCTCGTGTTTTACGAGGAAACAGTGATATCGAGCAAGGGGCACCGGATGATAACGTTTACTCTTTTCTTCGTAGTTCTCCGAATAACAACCAACGACGGTTCAGTCTGTTTGGTGGACGTTCTCCTGATTTTGATGAGGCATATAGTTCTGATTCTTCTGATAGCGACTTTGATAACATTAGTATCTAAGTTAATCGTGAATCGTGAATCGTGAATCGTCAATCGTGAATCGTTCGATTACGGATACATGTAGAATGACGACAATGTAAGAAATTGTTCGCGTTCTTCTTCTGTAAGTGCTCCCCAAAGCGAGTATGCAATTGTGTCGTGGGTATATGCACTATCTGTTATTGGGTTGATGCTATCGTAATAACTGTCACTTAAATTTGCTTTGTAATATAAATATTGATCTATGGATTTGTCTACTACATCAGGAGACGTTTCATCACACATGCGGAAGATTTGTTTGAAGACACGATACTTTGTAGACGGAAAATCATCAAGGTATTCTTGGAGGTCGTTGTCTATCCATCCTAAACGATCTTCTTCGTCTACAGGTTCGTATCGAGTCAGGTATATCAGTTTCAATTCTTCTAACGATTCATAATAATGTCGTATATCTGCCAAATGATTAAAGGGTTGTGGTTTCATTGCATAAGGTAATATATGGTTAATCATAAGCTCTTGAGGAAGTTTCTTGAAAAGGTTCAGGTCTCTTATTGTTGCAGGTAACATGCTCATTGGTTATTATTTTCACCATGGGAGTAAATGAGGTTCAATTTTTTCTCATTTAGTATGAATAAATTTAAACACTACCCACTGTATATATTTATACATCATGCAAATGGAAACGAACTCCACTGCAGACAACACTGTTGTGGAGAAGAGTATTGATTCTGAAACCGCTTGTGACGAAGAACAATATTTACAACTCATTGCGAATATTTTGCGTACGGGAACACGAGAGAACACACGTAATGGAGACACTTTATCTCTGTTTGGTGCATCGATGCGTTTTTCATTGCTCCGAGAGGGACAAGCTATCATTCCACTTATGACTACGAAACGACTTGCGTGGAAAACATGCCTCAAAGAATTACTCTGGTTTGTCCGTGGTGAAACAGATAACAAATTATTACAACAACAAAACGTCCACATCTGGAACGCCAATGGCTCTCGGGAGTTTTTGGATTCTCGTGGTCTGTATCAAAATCGCGAGAATGATTTGGGACCGGTATATGGACATCAGTGGAGACATTTTAACGCTCCTTATGAAAACTGCGATGTGGATTACTCCAGTGCTTCAGACAAAGGAGTTGATCAGCTTCAACGCATTATCGAGATACTCACACATGATGACGAACAGGTAAAAAAACAGAACATGAGACGTCTAGTAATGAGTGCATGGAACCCTTGTCAACTAGACCAAATGGCTCTCCCTCCTTGTCACATATTAGTTCAGTTTCATGTGACAGACGATAAATATCTATCTTGTGCTCTCTATCAACGCAGTGGAGATGTTGGACTAGGGGTTCCATTCAATATCGCTTCCTATGCTTTTTTGACGCATCTGATTGCTCACCATTGCGGACTTGTGGCAAAGGAGTTTGTACACTTCATCGGTGATGCACATATTTATGTTGAACATTGTGATGCTCTACAAGAACAAATGAAGAGAATGCCTTACCAATCTCCCAGTATTCACATCTCTAATAAGTATGATAATATTAACGATTACCAATTCACAGACTTTCAAATCACCGATTATCAACACCACGATACAATAAAAATGGAAATGAAAGCGTAGTAGAGGTGGGTGTAGTTTTCGTTGTATACGTATATTTCTTTCATTCATATCAAAGAAATATATGACTATATATAAAAAAAAATGCATGTTAATTTTGATACAGATTGATACAGGTTGATACAGGTTGATACAGGTTGATACAGATTGATACAGGTTGATACAGGTTGATACAGGTTGATACAGGTTGATACAGGTTGATACAGATTGATACAGGTTAATATTCGTGGTCATATTTATGCTACAGGTTCTATGATTCTTTGACTTGAATGTTTATGTTGAACAGATAATTCATTACACACACAATTGACACCATGGTGTTGGTATGGTGCCTTTTCCTTCATCTTCGGGTGACATCTCAATTCATATTGCAACAAATGGAAACGGATAAAATTACACAGATCGTCGTAGTTTGCCCGTAAAGAAACAGATTTGAATTTTGTCTTATATGTTGTTGTGTAGTTCCCAGATACAGGATCATATGCTGGAACAAAACATTCAATCGTTGTCCCCTTATGAACAATTCGAAAAACGTCTAATTCATACATATATTTACAATATGAAATAGATATTGTCCTCGTATTGCCTGGGTTCGTCCTTTCAATAGATGTAACACCAAACCAACCATCAAAGTTATCAAATATATGACTATACCATTCACATGCTTCAATTACTGTCCATGGTGCTTTTTCCATTACCGTTTTCATTTCGTTTGTGTATATGTATATACGGCTTACTGTTTCAATTTTTCTTGAAATGATACACAAAATACTTCATTCCATATTATGAACTCTGAATTCTAGAGTCTGAAATAGAACCGAATACTCAACAATATACCTACAAATGTCATGTATGCCAGTGCTACACGGAATGTATAATGAAAGCGATTTTTTGAGTTTGGCGTATCTCCACATAAATAAATATAAGGGTCAATGATATTGATATCTTCCTTTGTCAATTTATACTCTACAATAGTGATATAGCACCCATTGAGTAAAAGAAACATCACAAACGCACACAGTAGCGGTATGGTCGCAAAGAGAGCATGTTTTCTTGATAATAAAAAGAAAAGAAGTAAGAAATATCCTGGCGTATGGAAATGGAGAGAACGCAATACAAACCCAGATAAAGCGTCCGGCATTTTGGAAGACCGCCATAAATTCATATTCCATTCCACAATTGCATTTCGCACACGCTTTCGTAGAGACATATTCTCATTATTTGAGGTGTTTTGTATCGGTGTTGTCTCTAGGAGTGATTCTGTAGTTGTTTTTCTTTCTTTAGAATGAGACCTTTCCTTTACTTGGGTTGATGTACTTTCTCTCTCCGTCATATTTTTTGTATATACTATGCTTGTGAATATCATATGTTCTAAAATACGTAATTCGTAATGATTTCTTTTCTAACGATTATTCATCCATTCACTATGGACCTTTGCGGAAACGTTGATGACACGGTGAATACTTCTGAGGTGAATGAAAGTGAAAAAATGACCAACGAAGATATAAACATGAATGCTTCTTCTTCATCAGATGAAATATCTTCGGATAACATTCCTTTAACTATGGACAAATCTGTTCATGCAAATATTCCACATGACTTGGAAATGCTTAATGACGATGACAACAAAGATATAGAAAACAAATGTGCTGAAAGTGTTGAACCTATCAAAAACACAGTGCCCTTATCTAAAAATTGGAGAGAAGTGAAAAATAGTTTCTATATCAACAGATGGTTTTGGATCGTTGTAACATTGTGTGTATTTATTCTATCCATTGACTCTGATGGAAGCGATGTATCGTTTTTGGCAGGATTTTCTACGCTTATATTTGCCATGATTGCTGGTTGGGTTGTTCATTACATATCACATCATTATGACTTCTATGCAATGTATGAATCAAGTGGATTTTCTAAAGTATGTTCTAAAGTCCCATTCCTAGATACGATTATTCGAAATATAATGTATTACGTTGGTGATTTTCACGATAAAATCCATCACGACACAAGTGTAAATAAAACACCAATCAATTTACTTATGGAAATCGCACAAAATATTCTCACACAGGGTGGAATCGTCATCTTATTATCAGCTTGGCTTGATTTTGGACTTCTTATAAATGGGCAGACATTTGCACTGAATCATTCGGTACTCCTATTATGGGGATTATTCTATGCCACCATTCACAATATCAATTATAACTTTATGACAAACAAAATACATGAAGAACATCATTTAAACAATCGTACTAATTATGGCATTGATATAGTAGACATAATATTTGACACGAAATATGACTTATCACACATCGAAGATCATAATCATGGAATCATCAATATAGTTATGGTAACAGGTGCATTGATTTTTCTCAGGAATTGGGCATACAATGTGGAGAGAAAGGGAACATGGAAAAGTGTATTTAGGTACACATCGTCAATAGATGATTCTCTCCAACTAAGACCTTTTAAACGAATTGTTCAGCGTCTACTTAGGTATATATTGTAAGATAGAAGAATGAAATATATTTATTCAAAATCACTAGATAGAGAGAACGAAGAAAAATAATAGTTCAAAAGATAGAAACGATATATCATTATATCATAGCGTACACCACATGTATGATAGAATGATAGCTACTTTACTTGAAAATTTATCCAATAGTGACAAATATAAATGGCATATGGATTTGAATTTAATTTTAGATGGTGGTGCTTTTAGCGGAAGTTATCAACTTGGAGCATTATATTATTTGAGAGAAATGGAAAAAAGATATGATATACAGGTAGACAAAATATCCGGTTGCAGTATTGGTGCCATTTTGGGATATTTATATATTACAGATCAATTGGATTATGGTGTTCAGATGTATAAACACTTGAGGCAGTGTTTTATTGAAAAAGGTGATTTATCTATTGCCAAGTCTCTACTAGAGCAAATACAGAAAAATAGCAATGATGATGTTTACTTGTCATGCAACGGTCGTCTAGTGATATCATACTATGATGTTCTTCTGTGTGAACATATAGGTGTAGATGAATTTGAAAACAACGACCATTTATTTGATGTATTGTACAGAAGTATATTCATTCCCATATTTATTGATGGGCGAATTGTATACAATGAACGTTATATTGACGGTCTATATCCCAAAATAAATATTTATTCTGAAGACATTAGAGAGAAACCAGTTAAATTAGAGAGAAAACGAAAAACACTCTTTTTAAATTTAATGAATGGTAAGTTTCAGAAAATGATATACATTAAAGGTGAATTGAATAATGCAACGAGAATATTAACTGGCATTTTAGATATACATTCATTCTTTTTAGATGGAACGAAAACCGAATTTTGCAGTTATTTAGAAGAATGGAATGATTTTGATAACTCTGTATTCTATCTTCGTAAAGTATTGTCCAAGATATTCGTGTATTTTATTTCATGCTATTTGATTATGAAGAAACATTTTAGGAATATTTCATCCTCGTACGAGCAGAACAGTAATTTACAAAACGGGATTTTACCGTATTTTGTTCGTTTTTTCTTTACTTGATTTGGTTTTTTCTTCTATTCTTTATACATAAATGAATCCTCTCGATTATCTTACACTTCTTTTGACTCCTTTAGTCGGTAAGGAACATTGCGATATCCTATTCTACTTGTTAGTGGTCTCCCTTTTCTTCGTCATTGTTTCTGTTGTTGCCTTTGCTGGTTCGTTCTTCTCTAAGAAGGTGAGCTCCGTCTTGACTGGAATTGCCGTTGTCCAAATGTTAGTGGTTCACTATTTATACATGCTTGGTTACTCTATTTGCTTACGCTCCATGTAAGTATTTGTATTCGTATTTTAACAACAAAGGTACTGCGAACTTCTTTCGTATGTATTCATGAAATTTCTCAATTGTAATCATATACATATAATTATGTATGATTACAAGCCTACAATTTTCAACGTATCAATGAACCGTATTCATGTGACCCCATATGAGTTAGTTGGATACTGGTATCCGCGAATATTTCTCCACCTGCCTCGTTGAACAAATGAGAGAAATGATAATCCTCTGTCAAGTAGTCATTATTTACTATTTTACAGTCAAAGAAATTGTAGAGTGTTGTTTGCTTACCATTCTCACCCGGTAGATGAAATGTTTCTACTTTGTCTTTCACTCGTTCCAAAGCACTTCTCGCCAATAGCATAAACCCAGTTGCACCATATTTTACTTTGATTAGCTGATTAATACCTGAAAATGGCGTTTCGAATACACTACTTGGATTGAGTGTTAGTTTGTCATCTTTCCAATAGTAACGTTTATTGGGATAAACACCTATTACACATTCCAATTCGTGTTCAATTAACTTTTTCACATCAATAGGATTCCATCTCACATCCGCATCAATAAATAACATGTGTGTGTAACTTTCATTTTCCAGAAATACGGAACTACACATATTCCTTGCTCTTGTGACGATCTGATTGTTTATGTATTTCAGACCAAAGTCGATATTGAGCATCCTCAACATGTCGCATGTATGAACTAACGATTCAGTATAGTTTGAATAGACTAACCCTCCATACGCTGGTGTCGCTATAAGTATTTTCATTACGTGTTGCTATTGTGATATTCTTATATTATTTGTATTGTAATCATATATGACATGATTACAATATATACATATCAATGTGTATGATGTTCTCTGTTTCTTTATCCGGTCTACTGGAATCGAACCAGTGACAATTCGATATCTCTACATGAAAGTATTTACTACTACAGTCGAATGCTCTACCAACTGAGCTAAGACCGGATGGCTCTCTCGGCAGGGCTTGAACCTGCGACCTTTCGATTAACAGTCGAATGCTCTACCAATTGAGCTACGAGAGAAGTGTCCACAAACAATTGAACATGTGAGGTCTTACTGGGAATCGAACCCAGGCTGGCTGATTCAAAGTCAGCAGTCATAACCCCTAGACCATAAGACCATATATATTCTATATCCATATATGCCTTGCATACCAAAGCAACGCTTGAAGTGAATGTGATGCTAAATGTGTAGCATCATCATGTATCTATTGGCGGTTGATGCATCGAGTGGGGTTTGAACCCACGCGTACGAATACAGCAGATCTTAAGTCTGCCCCCTTAGACCTCTCGGGCATCGATGCAAGACCAATGAGTTCTTTCATCATCATTCATTCTCATCCACCTCTAGTCATTACTTTGCATCCCCATTGTGAAGTAGTGTTAATTCTTTAAATGCTTATTATAGATTTAAATATAATTTATGGATACATTCCATGGTTCTCGACAAGGGTGATAATCATAGCATTCATGAGTTAATGGAAATAATTGAATTATCTACATCATCATCCAATTCATCATCCAATATCTATACGCAAGGGGAAACGATTATATACACTGATGACAACAAATTGACAACGAAGGATATGTCATTTGAAGACATTATGACATCTATGATGGGATCCGTATGTATTGATATCCAATCGTTTCGGTTGTGTGATAAAATTGTGTTTGAGAATATCAATGAATTGAGCACATGTGAGAGATTTTATGCGGTCAACTTTAAGTTAAATCGTATTCCAAGTCTGCCCAATTGTATAGAATGTATTATTTCTAATAACAGAATTAGTGTTCTCCCCTATCTACCAAATGTTGAATTTTTGAATTGTCAATACAATTATATAGAGCAAATAGAGTGCTTACCTAATTGTCATTTTCTTGTTTGTCAACACAACCATATACATTGTATACAAGACTTACCTGAATGTGTTTCTCTTTATGCGAATCATAATTGTTTGTCAGTGATCAATGTTCCATCATGTTCAACACTAGTGGTAGACAACAATCTCCTTGAACATATAGTTGAAAGTTGTCATTATGAAAAGGTATCACTCCACCATAACCCATTGAAACGTCTACCGAAAGGAAATTATACGCTTATGAGAGAATTGAATAATTACGAGAGAAAAGATGATAATATATGTATTGTGTCTAACCATCAATTATATTATACAAAATGGGAAGCTGAAATGTATGGTATACCATATCCAAGTCCATATCACAGTTTCCAGATGAACAATTTATGGAAGAATGCTATTCGTTTAGTGAGAACACATATTTTGACCATGTCTGTATTAATTCAATATGGAATCCCAAGTGATGTGCAAAGTGATATTTGTCAATTTATATTCGACAATGAATTTCACATAAATTGTTGGAGGACATTGCATATTGATAATCATGTGTCAAAATTCTATTCTAGTAAGAATATATAGCCAGAATGAATCCATTAGTCTTACAAGATGGACGCAATATAGAAATGAGCACAAAAGGAAAACTTAATGAACCTGTTATTGTTGGGTTATTAGGCGACAATCGACCCTTTTTGTACAAAAACGAAGCAGGTGAATATGATGGTGTGGACATGGAAATATGGAGATACATTGCGAGAGAAAATGGATATGATAGTCAGTTTGTATATATCAATAGTCCGAACTATGACCAAGAAGTTGATAATTTAGCAAACGGTAAATATGATATATTACTGGGCAATTTATCTATTACCTATTCAAGAAGTAAAGAGATTGCATTTTCGTCTATACAATATCTGGATAGAAACCGCGTTGTATACAAATATAATCCGAGAGCGAATTACTATCGTTATATACAAGCATTTTTGTCTCGTAGTTTGATGCCCTTTTCAATTATATTGTTCTTGACAGTTGTATTAGGTATTCTTCTCTCGCGTAGAAGAAATAAAGCATATTCAATTTCTATGTGGGAAACATTCACAGCACTTCTTGGTGATTCTGGACCACACAGTGCAAAGGTAAATATAAAAAGTGTATTAGAGGTTGTCATTGCAGTCTTAATATTGATAATTAGTTTTTACTTCACGGTGTATTTACAAGGTGCTACAACGACGGACATTATACGCATTGAGTCTAATTATGATAAATACAATAGTCTAGTTGCACTGAAAGATAAATCTCTTATTGTTCTCGAAGGGAGTTCTCAAAAGAGCCATATTGATCGCTTACGGGAAGAAGTGAACATAGCCAATGTTGTTTACAAAGACCCCAGGAAAGGAAGTGATGTAGTATCCTCTGGTATTGCTGATATGTATCTTAAGAATACAGACAAGTATGCAGGATTTTTGGTTTCAGAAGAGGCATTCGCAAGTGTAGAAGATAAATACCCTTCTTTAAAAATGTCATCTCTGGATCTAGGATATGACGAGATAGCAATTGGCGTCAATAGCAACAAGACTGCTCTTCTGGAAGGGATAAACGTGAGTCTAGCAAAAATAAAAGATAACGGGTTATTATCATCTATATGTAAGAAGTTCTTCACCGACGATGGGTATACAAAGTGTTTCCTATAATGATATTGTGATTTGAACTGTACCCTAACCCTAACCCTAACCCTAACCCTAACCCTAACCCTAACCCTAACCCTAACCCTAACCCTAACCCTAACCCTAACCCTAACCCTAACCCTAACCCTAACCCTAACCTAACAAATTCAAGTAAAGTAGAAATGGCTGACAAAACGAGAAATGGCTGATATAACGAGAAATGACTGATATAATGAGAAATGGTTGATATAACAGGAAATGATTGTTATATGAACCGAAACCGCCCGAGGAACCTTCCCGGAACCTTCCCGGAACATTCTAAGAACATTCTTTAGCAATTAAATTGACTAGAGGAACCCTTAAGGAACCCTTAAAGAACCTTAACGAAACACTAGAGGAACCCTTAAGGAACCCTTAAAGAACCTTAACGAAACACTAGAGGAACCCTTAAAGAACCTTAACGGAATACTAAAGGAACCCTTAACGGAACCCTCAAATAAATATTAATTGGAGCATGAAAGAATTTTCACTGACCACTAGAGGAGGGCTTAAAGAATCTTAATTGAATCCTTAAATGAATAGTAAGAGTATACTTCGTGGCAACTTATTTGATAAATATAGATTAGCCCCTGGCATCTACATAAGTGATTTTTTTGTCGCATTTAGGATAAAATTGAAATGTAAAATGCTTTCGAGTTGATAGCATATAAAGAAGCAGCATGTCAACTGAACAAGAAATCGAAGCTATCCTCGACACGGTTCCCACCTATGAGGAGTTCCTCGAATCAGCTAAGGATTTATCAGGGGAGAGTCCTCGATACCTAAGGGTTCCTAATCCTACTCTAGTTCGATTCGCAGAGGCAGTTGTATTGGAACATTCTGACCCTAAGTCGCAAGTTTGGAATCTGAAGGAGGAACTGGGTTCAGATATCGCAGCAAGTGTCACTATGGATGTCATTATGAATGCAAAGATGATGCGATTGACCGAAGCCCAGGTTATGACTATGATGGCACATTAAACTCCTCGATGATATCGTAAAAAAATGAAACCAAAAAAATCCTGTTTTTACTATAATCCTAACTAGAGGATACCATAATCCCTGCTTGCCTTTTTTGACTGTCTAGAAATGACCGATAAAATTGAAATAATCAGATACTTATTAGTATATCATACAACAATAAATGTCGAAATTTACACACACGAAAACATTGATGATGAATCTACTTTTATCTACTCTCTGTAGAGCCTTCGAATTCGTTTTCGTATTCGTAGTGATAATGCATGTCCTGTCTGTAGTAAAAACACTGGATACGGAAATGCAGAGAACTAACCTTCTTTCTCTTCTTGATGACTCACAAAAATGCTTACTTCATGAGAATAAATATGACCCGTTCCAATTCAATACCGACTATTACTCGCTCAAATATGACCCTTACTGGGGCTTTCAGCAAGTCAGAGTTCATGGAAGCTCGGATTAAGTACGACCCTAGTTCAGGTTATATACGACCCTAGTTGGAGGGAGTTACGACCCTAGATGAGGTAAGTACGACCCTTACCACATCCCGAATTTCAGGGTAATCCAGTGAGAAAATGGTATTATACGACCCTTGCCGAGATGTTTTACGACCCTTACCACATCCCGAATTTCAGGGTAATCCAGTGGGAAAAGGGTATAGTACGACCCTTACTCGGAAAAAAAATTGAAAAGTATTTTACTGTTCTACTGATATCACTATAACCAGTGT
>Ga0206131_10006994_pt1 | contig 11405 bp, 13 predicted proteins | sample Helgoland_Spring_FD_148636 | JGI IMG/M metagenome (GOLD analysis project Ga0206131, IMG submission 148636) | Pelagic subsurface seawater microbial communities from Kabeltonne, Helgoland, North Sea - Helgoland_Spring_Bloom_20160517_1 | ecosystem: Environmental > Aquatic > Marine > Epipelagic ... | reverse complement strand
AGCAAGGGAAACACCACAAGGATCGCCAGCACGAACTGAGCCTCAACTCCTAGCGTCCAAAACACCGCGACATACCACTTCTCACCGACAAAATCCGCGTAGAGGAAAAAATTCGCCAATGTTCGCGACCAAGTAATCTGATCAAGATGCTGCCCATATCCCATGATCGGACTACCACAGGCAAAAATAAACATTTCGATGAGAGCCATGACAGCAAACGCCGGATACAATCGCACAAACCTGCTTAACAAAAACTTTCCGGTGTCGGGATAGGTGAACCTAGACCACTGCAAGACCAGTGGGGTAATATATCCCGAGATACAGAAAAACACATTCACCCCGAGATAGCCAAAGACCAACAACCAGCTCAATCCGCTATCATCGTACCAGTTTAAATGGAACATACACACGCCAAACGCCGCGAGCACTCGCAGAGCGTCGAGGTTCGAGAGTCGGGTTTTTTCCTGCGCCATGGTCTGATCAGTGAAAGTCTGCAATTTCCGCGAGAGGTTTTTTAGTAATCTCCGGCACCTCACATCCCTCATCGGGATAACCTACCACTAACAGGAGAAATGGTTTTTCCGTAGCAGGCCGACCGAGAATTTCGTTTAAAAACCGCATCGGACTAGGAGTATGCGTCAGTGTTACCAGCCCGGCGTTGTGTAAGGACGCGATCAGAAACCCCGCAGCAATACCCACCGATTCTTTGGGGTAATACGTCTTGGTCTCCACACCACGATGGTCGAGAGTTTTTGATTTCTGAAAAATGGCGATCAGTGCCGGAGCCGTTTCGAGGAATGGCTTTTCGGCATCCGTGCCAAGGTGGCCGAGCACATCCAGCCAGTCATCCGGAGCACGTCCACCGTAGAACTCCCTCTCCTCCTCCTCAGCCGCCTCACGGATTTTTTGTTTAATCCCCTGATCCCTAACAACAGAAAAATGCCACGGCTGCAAGTTAGCTCCGTTCGGTGCCGTGCCCGCAGCTAACAAGCAGTCCTCGATCACTCCGTCAGGAATCGGATCGGACGAAAAATCACGCACGGTCCGCCGGTTCTTGATCAACTGATAGAAATCCCGAGCCCGCGACTGCATCTCGCCCTCGGGGAGACGCCCAAACTCGAGCGGATGAAATTCTGCCATGCAACAAGATTGACCCCAGCATAGCAGACTGACAATACGAAACACTAAGGTGGGTGAAATCGTGAGTGGATAACACCTCGGACTGCGTCGACACCCCCTGTCCTTTAGACATATTTTTTCAACCTCCTACCAGCCTAGGCAAAGGGCTCTGCCCGCATGCCTAGGTTTTCAACCGGAACAGGGTGTTCTCTAAAAGAGAACTTCATCAGTGGGCCGTCATCCATGGGATCACGGGGATTCTAGATCATCAATCCAGCATCGATGTGTAGGGCCTCGGCTGTTTTGCGGATGTGGTCGGTATTGAGCTTTCTTTCCCCCCTGAGAAGTCGTGAGGCGGTCGAGCGGTCGATGCCGATGAGCTTACCCCATGCGGTGGCACTCATGCCGATGTTGTCGAGGTGGGCGGCAAGGAAGTCGCGAGGCTTGAGCTTGGGTAGCGAGGCGATGTGGTTTTCCTCATACACGGCCACCAGATCAGCCAGCGTGGTGAGGTAGTCCTCTTGATCCTTGGTGAGCTTGTGCCCTGCCATGAGGTCGATGATTTCCGTGGCAGCTTCCAGTTCGATACCGTCATGGATGGTGCGCGGCATGTGCAGGCGGCACAGTGCCCCGTAGGTTTTGGGCAGTGCGGAAAACCTGGGCAGGGATGTTTTGTTGCGTGTGCGGCTCATAGTTCTTTTTTCCAATTAGGTTTATCGTATTGCGAGTGAGTGAGGATCTTGAGGATGAAAATCTTTCCCGTATTGTAGTGGATGGCGGTGATGAGCCGGTGGTTGTTTCCGGCGATGTTGAAAATGGTGATGGTCTTGCCGCTGGCGGTTTGTGCGGCATCTGCGTGGGGGAATGTTTTTCTAACTTCGGTAATGGACTGCCACCGCGCGGCCCTGGCCACGGTGTGCCACGCTGTGAGCGAAGCGGCGGCGTTCGGGTGCTTGTTGGCGTATTCTGTGAGCCTCCGGCGGGTGATGATGTGCATGATGGTTGCGCGGCAAGGCTTGGCGGCTCAACGTTATGTTGTCAATATGGCATCAAAGAGGCGTGACGTCAAGCCGCTACTCCACAGAAAAACCCCACGCCCCGGTGACGGGGAATGGGGTTGGAATGATGGTTTTGGTTTTCCGCGGCCGGGTTATTTGCGACGACGGAGGACCTGTCACGCCATAGCCGTTACTTGCGGCGACGGAGGATGAGTGCGAGTCCACCGAGGCCGAGAAGGGCGGTGGTGGTGGGCTCGGGAACTTGCGAAAACCGCACCTCGCTAAGTCCAACGATGTTGTTGCTACCGTTCGATTGGCTCAAGAACTTCACGTATTGGACGTCGGAGGCGGAGAACGCTTCGAACTGCGCACTAACTGGGCTACCCCCAGCTTCGCGAACGATTGAGGCACCCGCAACCAGGAGGGTGGTGGCGGCCGAGTCGCCGCTGCCACCAACGTAGATGTCAAAATTCAGGTATCCGCGTCCGCCTGAGCCGTCTTGGTTGTAGTTCCAGATATACGCTCCATCGAGATCCATCTCGCTGCCGAGATCAAAGGTGATGAACATTCCGATTCCCGAGCCCTCCGAGGTACTTCCAAGCCACATCGTGCCCGACCCGGAGCCTGCTCCGTGCGTCGCGGTCTCGTCGCCCGGCGCATTGAGGCCGTTACCGTTGATCGTGTTGATCGCTTCATAGCCTGCAGCCAGCTCAGTACTCGCCATCACGCCGGTTGGCGTGATGACAACAGCGCCGTGGGATATACCCGCAGTAAGTGCGAATGCCGCGAGGGGCAGGATTGTTTTAATTTGTTGGTTCAGTTTCATAATGTAATAAATTGTTTGTTAGTTTTTTTCTTTTTGGTTCTTCGCGACTCACCGGATCCATCCAACCGTGGATAAACCGGAAATTAATCGCGAACTGGCACGCATCTTGCCCCCCCCCCCAGACGAATTTGTCGATCTTTTTATTATTAATATCTCCCGACACGGAGGCTGGGTTTCGGAGTGCGGCGCGGAGCCTAGCGGATGGCGTGGGATGCGCTGTGCGGGGTGGACGACGGTTTAAGGCGAGGGTTTTAAAGGGGAATGGTCGGAGACCTGATAGAGCACTAAAGCTGAGTCGAGCCTCAGCACTCCATATGAAAAACCCACTCCCCGGTGAGGAGAGTGGGCCAACTTTAATATGAAATTAAACGACGTCGAATTACTTGCGGCGACGGAGGATCAGGGCAAGTCCACCAAGGCCGAGTAGGGCGGTGGTGGAGGGTTCGGGGATGACGGTATTATCACTCAGCGAGAAGCTCGTGATCGAACCAGAGGTGGTGCGGCCAAAGTATCCGACTGAGGTGATGTCAACGGCCGTTAGCGTCGTTGCGGCTCTGACTTCGATGTAGGTTGGGGACGCTGCGGCCTTGGCGTACATCGCGGCCGTCCAGTTGCCGGTACCGCCAGTCGTATCAAGAACGATTCGCAGGTCCAGTGGACTCGGTTGGACGTCAATACCGCCGGTTGCAAGATACGGGGTCAAACCAGCATAACCGCTCAGCGAGGTATGATGTTTGCCTCCCAAAGCAGTATTTTGCCTGATGAGATGCCAGGCCCGCAACCAACTCACGTCATTCGGGGTCGATAAGGGCTGCCCATTTGAGAATCCGAAGGTGGTCCAGACGCCGCCCGCGGGGACGGTGACGGACATATCGAGTGTATACTCTCTGCTATCGACCGGCGTGAAAGCCAGCGTCATGGGGCCTGTGTCGATGCCCGTATACGTCCCGTCCGCCTTGTATTCCGACGTAGCGACCCAGGTGTTGCCGCCGGTGGTGGTATCCGGCGTGGTGCCGTGCAGATTGTCGCCATTGGTGGCGGCGGTACCGGCGAAGTCGTCCGAGTAGATCACGACCGCGTTGGCCGAGCCGGCGAGGGCGAGGCCAGCGAATGCCGCGAGGGACATGCTTGTTTTCATTGATTGGTTCATTTTCATCATTTAGTTAGTTGGGTAGTTAGTAGTATTACTTTTGGTTCTTCGCGACTCACCGGATCGATCCACCGTGGATAAAACCGGAAATTAATCGCGAACTGGCACGCATCCTGCCCCCCCCCCAGACGAGTTTGTCGATTTTTTTTCTTTTGACAACCCTCCCCGAATTCCACAAGTTAGCCACCCATGGAGCCACTGCATGTTCTTTCCGCCACCGAGCAAACAGCCAATTACCTGCGTGAGCAACTGATCCGCAAAACCTGGACGGGCACGATGCCCGGCGAGGCACGATTGGTGGCGCAACTCGGAGTCGGGCGTGACACGATCAATATGGCGCTCAGGCATCTTGAGCAGGAAGGCTTGCTGGTCAGCCAGGGACAGGGACGTCGCCGCAGGATTGAGCTTCCTGAAAAAATGGCCACGACTGGGTTGCGGGTGGCGGTGTTGTTCTACGAAAAGGGCGACGAAACCCACGACATGCACATCGGGTTCCAGAACAAGCTGAAGGCGGCGGGGCACACGGTCGTGCACGCGCCGAAGAACCTGACGGACCTTGGGGGTGACACGCGGCAACTCGCCCGCATGATCAAGGCTACCGCGGCGGACGCCTGGGTGGTGATCGCCGGTTCGAAGGAAGAGCTCCAATGTTTCGTGCATCGGCAGGTTCCGGTCTTCGCCCTGTTCGGTTGGATGAGCCAGTTGAGCATCGCGGGCATCGGGGCGAACCAGGCGCCCTCCATCGTGACCGCAACGCGTCGGCTGATCGCTCTCGGTCACCAACGGATTGTGATACTGGAGAGCACATCCACCCTATCGAATCCTGGGCCGGACGATGTTGCCTTTCTCGATGAATTGGCCGCCCATGGCATCACCGCTGGCGACTACAACATGCCGGGTTGGGAGGGCGGATACGACGGATTCTACCGATGCCTCGAATCGCTGTTTGCCCACACCCCGCCCACCGCGATTTTTTTCTACAGCGTGGCGGAATACTTTGCCACGGCCCAGTTCCTGCTCAATCGGGGTATGCGGGTGCCGCAGGATGTTTCCCTGATCTGCTGCAACATCGCCCCGTATTTCAACCGCTACCAGCCAACGATCTCGCACGTCCGCTGGAACAACCAGCTCATGGTGAACCGGATCGGCCGCTGGGCCAACAACATCAGGCACGGCAAGGAAGACACCCGCCAGACGTTGATCGACGCCGAGTTTGTTGAGGGTGGGACGGTGGGGCCGGTGGGGCCGAAGTCTTGAAGTCGGAAAGTCGGGAAGTCGGGGAATATCCAATTGCCAAGGGAGCCAAGGTTGATACTTCAATTTTTGACCGCCCTACTTCGCCAAGGCTACGAAGGGCAGGCTGAAAGAGGCGAAATGTGTCTCGAGTTTGCGGGAGAAGACTTGGGTTGTGGCTTGTGATCCATGCAAACGGACAGACCTTTTTCGATGGAATCAAGAATAACATTGCACATTTGCTTAAATAATTTACACTATTGTGAAGATGGCAATCAAGGACAAACGAGATAGTCTGTTTGAAATTGTAGGATCCCAGCATGGGATATTTACGACGAAACAAGCTGTTGATGCGGGGTATGATAGGAACACCCATCCGTATCAGGTGAAGAAGAGCTATTGGATTCGTGAGAGTCGGGGCATTTACAGGCAGGCTCATTATCACTTTGATCCGGAATCGGAGTATGTGATTTGGAGTCTCTGGTCACGCAACCGACTCGAGCAACCTCAGGGAGTTTATTCACACGACACGGCACTCTCGATGTTTGATCTGTCGGATCTTAACCCCTCCAAGCTGCACATGACGGTTCCCCCCACATTCCGTAAAAACTGTGGAACCCCCGATCACCTCGTTCTTCATAGGGGCGAACTGGAGGATCAGCATGTGCTGGATCGTGGGGGTTACAGAGTGACCAAACCCATGAAGGCCATCCTTGATCTGTGTCGGGAAGAAACTGTTTCGCGGGACCTCATCGCTCAAGCTGTGAGCGAGGGCATCAAAAGAGGTCTCATTACCCAACGTGAAAAAAGACAAGCCTCTGATTCGGTTGCTTTTCCAGACTGGGCACGTTCACTTTTTCGTTAGGCGATGACTAGTAAAAAATACAGCACACCGTTCGCATTCCGCAGGGCTTTGGAAGATCGCCTGAAAGTGAAGAGTCAGGAGCAGGGAACGGATTTCCAACGTGTTCGCCGTAGCGTGGCCTTTGATCGTCTGCTATGCAGGCTATTTGTCCCAGGCGGACAACCATGGCTTCTCAAGGGGGGATACGCGATGGAATTACGCATCCAGACAGCCAGGGTGACCAAGGATATTGATTTGACACTTCCCGCCGGGATTCTTCGGGACGATGATAACCAAAACGAACTCCTGCATGGAATGCTTCAGGATGCGGCGGGTAATGACCTCGGGGATTATTTTAGTTTTTTAATTGGAACTCCCATGCTTGATCTGGATGCCGCCCCTTATGGGGGGGCAAGGTTTCCTGTTACCTCTCTGGTGGCCGAAAAACTCTACGTGAAGTTTCATCTCGATCTTGGTGTTGGTGACGCAAGTGCCAAGCCATTTGAAAATTTTACAGGTGCAAATTGGTTAGGTTTTGCCGGTATTGCTCCAGGTGAGTTTTGCGGCATCTCCAGGGAAGAGCAGTTTGCGGAGAAATTGCACGCCTACACACGCCCACGGGAGAACCGCAATAATTCACGGGTCAAGGATCTCATCGACATGGTTCTCTTGATTGATCTGGGACTTGAGCCTGCCCGTCTCCGGAAAGCACTTGGAAAAACATTCGCCCGGAGAAACAGCCACCCCTTGCCCCCGTCATTGGAGGCTCCACCGGAATTCTGGCATAAACCTTATGAAACTCTGGCTAGAGAATGCGGTTTATCAGGCGACATTACAAACGGGTTCAAACGAGTCTCAGATTTTTATGGTCTGCTAGGGTGACGGCTTGGGTTCTGTGTTCATTTTGCAGCCCAACGGGCTGATCCATACTAGCCCAGGGCATCGCCCTGGGTTGGTTGTGGTAGTGGGTGGGCAGGCTGAAAGCTTGCATCATAGATGGTTGGTTGGCTCGGGGGTCTATGAGGCAGACTTTCAGCCTGCGATGTGTTTTTGAACGTGTGACCCAGGGCGGCGACCGAAGGGGCGGTCTTGCCCCGGGCTAGTATGCGTGAACCCGTTGGGCTCAAGAGCGCTGCGGGCGGTTGTTGGTTGTTCGCTGATTACATGTTCCTTCTTCGGTTGGGATGTGGAGTGCGGCGGCTCGACGCCGCTTTGCGGTAGGCGAGGCTGGACGAGTGCGGTGCGGAGCCTAGCGGATGGCTTCCACCTTCGTTAAAACTACGGCGGACAGGTGGGATGCGCTGTGTGAGGTGGACTGCTGTTTAAGGCGAGGGTTTGGATGGGAAATGGTCGGTGACTTAATAGAGCACCAAAGCTGAGTCCAGCCTCAGCACTCCAAACAAAAAAAACCCACGCCCCGTGTGACCGGGGAGTGGGGTTGGAAGGATGGTTGGTTTTCCGAGGCCGGGTTACTTGCGACGACGGAGGACCTGTCCGCCAAAGCCGTTATTTACGGCGACGGAGGATGAGGGCGAGTCCACCGAGGCCGAGAAGGGCGGTGGTGGTGGGCTCGGGGATGGGAGTCACTGTGCCTTCGAGTTGGAGATTGTCGTAAGCAAAGCCCCAGTCGCTTGTCGCTGTTGTCGCAAGATAGAGACGGAACTCAGTGTCTGCGGTAAAGTCAGCAACACTGGTTAGATCAAAACTAATCGTTGTAGTATTTGGCCCACTGGGTAGAACGCTGTCGCCACCGCCAATCAAGTCGGAAGCGTCAAAGGTTCCCCCTGGTGCGTCGGCCAGTAGATACGCACCAGGCGTTGCGCCACCGCCTGAAATTTGATAGCTGAAGTTGAAAGAACTCAAGTCAACCGTGCTGCCACCTGTCGTCAGCGTAAAGCTAATGTAATTCGAATCCGCGAGCGCGGCAGCGAGGCTCTCAGAAGGGGTTTGGATGTCGCTGACGTATCGGCCGGTCAAAGCATTGCCGGCAACAGGGGCGGAAAAAGAGACAGCATTACCGTTTTGATCAACAGTATTGGTTGTGATCGCAAATCCTACTCCAGCGCCGTTCGAAAGGTCACTGGCACTCGTATTGGTTTCTGTGTCCGTTGAGACCCGATTGCCTGCTTCGAAGTTATACTGGGCGATCACAGCGGCTTGTGTTTGCGTGGCAGTGAGGGCCGCGCTGAGCGTGAGGACAGATAGGATAGCTATTTTTTTCATTGGTTGTTAGCAGTATTCTTGTTAGTGATTAGCGGATGACTAAATCCATCCAAACGCGGATAAATCGGTAATCACTCGCGACGTGGCACGCATCCTCCCCCCCAGGCGAATTTGTCGATTTTTATTTGCTTGGCAACTACGTCCATTTTCGAGAGGTTGTGCCATGACACATTTCCAGACCCAATCCGCATCCGAGCAGGTGGCCGCGCACCTTAAAGATAAGGTTGAACAGGGCGAGTGGAGCGGGACGATGCCCGGGGAGGAAGTGCCTAATGAGGCAACTGGGCGTGGGAGCCGCGACGGTGCGAGAGGCACTAAAGCTGCTCGAAAAAGTGTCTAATTAACGCACTTCCACAAGACGCTCACCCTGCTCCATGAGGGAAACGATCTGGGGCAGAAGTGGCTCGAACCAATGTAGCAACGCCCGGCGAGATGTGTTGCCTATGCGCAGCCACACAATCGCGGGAGATGCGCCGCCTTGGCTGAAACGGTGGACAAAATCCTCATCCTTGGTCACAACCACCATATCCTGATCAAGCGCGTAGTCCCATATCTCGGTGTCGCCATCGGCATGCATGTTGATGTCCATAACATGCTTTGCGTCGTGTCCGTGTGATTCCAGAACCCTTGCCAAGGCGGGAGGTAGCTGGGCGTCAACGAGGAACTTCATGGCCTACTGGGCGACAAGCACTGGGTGGTCGGTTTCTGCTGCCGCGTATTCAAGACAGGCGGTGATGTCCTCTGCTTCAAGGTAGGGGTAATCCTGGAGAATCTCGTTTTCCGGCACCCCTGCAGCAAGCAAATCGAGCACATCCTTGACTCGCATCCGCATCCCCCTGATGCAGGGACGGCCTCCGCATTGCTTAGGGTTGAAGGTGATTCTCTTGGTCATGGCAGCATTATGCCCTGTTTCAGGTGTTTTACAAAGCAAAACATCCATTCCTTTGCGACGCATCTTGAGTTGTTTGTCTCTTCTTCAGTTGGGAGTTCCTTGTTGAATATTGGATATAATGAACTACAGGACACACCTTTTAATACACAAGGGCATCAAAAGGGCGCTGATTACCCCACGCGCCGTGTGATGGGGAGTGGGGTTGGAAAGATGGTTGGTTTTCCGAGGCCGGGTTATTTGCGGCGACGGCGTCCAGACGGCCGATCCACAATCCACGGACCCCACGCTGACCCCGCGCATGACCCCGCGCAGGGTATGATAACCACCCGCAGGGCACAGTTTTGCAGCCCAACGGGCTGATCCATACTAGCCCAGGGCATCGCCCTGGGTTGGTTGTGGTAGTGGGTGGGCAGGCTGAAAGCTTGCATCATACATGGCTGGTTGGCGCGGCAGTCTATGAGGCAGACTTTCAGCCTGCGATGTGTTTTTGAACGTGTGACCCAGGGCGGCGACCGATGGATTCGATCTTGCCCCGGGCTAGTATACGTGAACCCGTTGGGCTCAAGAGCCCTGCGGGCGGTTGTTGGTTGTTCGCTGATTACATGTTCCTTCTTCGGTTGGGATGTGGAGTGCGGCGGCTCGACGCCGCTTTGCGGTAGGCGAGGCTGGACGAGTGCGGTGCGGAGCCTAGCGGATGGCTTCCACCTTCGTTAAAACTACGGCGGACAGGTGGGATACGCTGCGTGAGGTGGGTGGCGGTTTAAGGCGAGGGTTTGGATGGGGAATGGTCGGTGACTTAATAGAGCACCAAAGCTGAGTCCAGCCTCAGCACTCCAAACAAAAAAACCCCACGCCCCGTGTGACCGGAGAGTGGGGTTGGAAGGTTGGTTGGTTTTCCGAGGCCGGGTTACTTGCGGCGACGGAGGACCTGTCCTCCATAGCCGTTATTTACGGCGACGGAGGATGAGGGCGAGTCCACCAAGGCCGAGAAGGGCGGTGGTGGTGGGCTCGGGGACGGCAGAGATTTCCAGGCCGTTGATTCGCGAAGTCTTCGAGGTGTTGTCGATCGAAAGCAGGATCACGCCGCTGCCACTGGATGTCGCGTTCAAGTCGAACTTTGCGACGTCCTCGTCCCACGGTTGAGCAGTTTGGGACCACGTGTGATCGGGAGTGCCGTCGTTGGCCCCAACATACCAACCTGCTGCAAGGCCGGAATTACCGCCAGCGTAGGCGTAAATCGTGATTACGTAGTCGGTGTTGTTAGCCAGGCCGGACAACGTCACGGTGGAGTCGGTACCATACAGGTAGTCCTCGTATAGGTCTTCCTGTGGGTTGCTGTTTAAGCTGGCATCGCCCGGGCTTTGTGGGCCTGTCCAGCCCGCGGTCGTGGCGGTCACGCTGCCGTCTGTTGCGGCCCCGTTAGAAGCTCCCTGCGTGTAGCCCGATTGAAGCGTGCCGTTACCGTAATCGAAAGATGCAATGACCGCGGCATTCGCTGAACCGACGCTGAGGGCGAGAGATCCCATCGCCGTAGCGAGGGACATGGTTGTTTTCATTTGTTGGTTAATTTTCATGATGTAATAATTGGGTTGGTGGTTGTATTTTTCTTTGTTGTTAGCGATTCACCGGATCGATCCACCATGGATAAAACCGGAATTAATCGCGACTTGGCATGCATACTGCCCCCCCCAGACGAATTTGTCTATTTTTTTATTTTGACTGAGCGACTCACATTTGAGTAAGTTCGCGGCATGTCCCTTCCAGATTTCCAGACGATCACCGAGCAAGTGGCCGCGTATATACACCAAGAGCTGCTGCGGGGGAGTTGGAGCGGCGAGATGCCGGGGCAAAAACAACTGGCCAAGCAACTGGGAGTCAGCGGCAAAACCGTCGAGTTGGCGCTGGGACTGCTCGAAAACGAGGGTGTGCTCGTCGGTCAGGGAACCGGCCGTCGCCGCAAGATCGTGCTGCCGGAGGGTCATGCCCCGCCTGCGTTGCGGGTGGCGGTTCTCTTCTACGAGAAAGGCGACGAATCACACGATTTGTTCACCCGGTTCCAGAACAAGCTGAAGGCGGCGGGGCACACGGTCGTGCACGCGCCGAAGAACCTGACGGACCTC
>Ga0206131_10006990_pt1 | contig 11412 bp, 9 predicted proteins | sample Helgoland_Spring_FD_148636 | JGI IMG/M metagenome (GOLD analysis project Ga0206131, IMG submission 148636) | Pelagic subsurface seawater microbial communities from Kabeltonne, Helgoland, North Sea - Helgoland_Spring_Bloom_20160517_1 | ecosystem: Environmental > Aquatic > Marine > Epipelagic ... | reverse complement strand
ATAAACTTAATATGATAATCTGACAGCTTATTATTCATTATAAAATACTTAACTGTTTTGGCACACATACCTTGTGTTAGTTGTATCTGTAAATCATTCTTAACATTATCGTTATAAGGAAATAGCTCAACGTTTAAAACACGCTTAAACTCGTCAAAAGCATTGCGAGTATCTTCTTTGCACATCTTATGTAGTAGTCCTATATCCATTGTATAAATTTACAAATACCATAAAGCAACTAAACAAGCACTAATAATTCTTTCATTTATTTAATTAGTTTAAGTACTGCCAGAAGATTTGGAATTTTATCCACTTGAGTTTCTGTCCAGAATGTGTAATTTTTCATCTCACTATCATCATAATCATTCAGTTTAATTGTCAATCGTCTCCTTTTTTCATAAACAAAATATGATAATGTAACTTCTTTTGCGTTAAAGATAAATTCCGATGATTTTTTTCTCTTTAGTTTCATATCCAAATTTGGGATAACATATTGTTCAACAAAACTTATAAAGTCATTAATTTCATCAAGTCCAACCCAAGCTGTTTTACGAACTTCGGGATATTTTATATACATATCTAATTGTAATGCATTCATTTTTTTTCCACTTTTAAGGTCAATAACCTCTATTGGAAAAAATCTCACATATTCGCTAAGACCAGATTTAAATTCAGCCGTTGTAGTCCAATCTTTATTAATCCTTGTGTATTGACTTTCGTCAATAAATTTTCTTGTAGTAGATTCAATATTTTGCCCGAATGAATATATTGAAATCAATATAGTAAGAAGTGATAAAATGATTTTTTTCATATTTATTAGTTTGATTTTCGTTCTGTTGCGAAATTACACACAACGTGTTTGTATATGGTTTGTTGCGTGATTTAGCACTAGCTTAATAAATAATTACTGACAAAGAAAATCCGCGAGGTTTTCCGCAAGTAGGCAAGAAGCAAGCAATAAATTTTATACGGTGTTGTGGTTAGTTATTTTATAATTCAATTTTTATGTCAGTGTTATGCATAACTTTATTCCTATGTTTGATTTCATTTGACTCAAAATAATCTCCACCTCTAACTTTCCACCAATTAGTTTCTTTCATAATTGAAATAACCTCACTGTTTACTAAATCACGATATTCTTCTTTGTCGTGTTTTGAAATATTTTTTACCGATATTAATTCAGTTGGTTCATACATTTCACACCATTTATAACCTTTTTTGTTAAATTCTTTAATAATTCCAAGTTTTAAATTTCTTGCAATTCCGACAAAATATTTATCCATTTTTAATTTAAGCACAAAAATATATACTCCGTGATAATTCAAGTTAAATCTTTTCGGGTTAAGAACTGGTAAAAGTTCATTTCCAAGGTCAGAATTATTACAAAGTAAAAATCGTAATTTCTCAACATTTAGAGTACAAAAATCTCCACCTCTAACATTTTTCCAACCGAATTTTTTCATAAATTCAATTGTTATTGAGTTTTCTAAAAACATTGCTTCTGAAACATCTTTAAATCTTGTTTCTATTACTTCAATAATTTCAATCGGATTATGAAGTTTTGTCCATTCAGAACTTAATTTTCCTTTTCTATGATTCTTAAACCTTTCTTCAACATTTACTGTTTGTCCAATATAATATTTGTCATTTTCTAATCTTAAAATGTATATTTTTATCATAAATATTATTCATTCAGGTATGAGTGAGTTTAATTAACCACAACGGTCTAGTGTATGAGTAGTAGCGGATTTCTAGTCACTAACCTTTCAGTTAAGCACTGACCTTTATTTTATATTTTTACTTTCGTTTAATCACTTAAACCGCTATTACTTATACACATTGTTAGCCCACGTTATTCTATTTCTTCGTATTCTTCTTCCAACTCCATTTCTACGTGTTCTTTTCCGTGAATTTTATCGTGACAGTTGGTACAAAGAACCATAATGTTTTCCAATTCCGATTTCCCACCTTTAGCATACATTTCTTTATGGTGGTATTCAGCCTCCTTGTAATCTTTAAACTCAATTTCGCAATTCGGATATTCGCACCGGCCATTTGCTTTTCCAAAGGCTGTTATTTTTTCTTCGTCATTTATTTGTCTTCGGTCATCTAATTCAGACAGGTCGTGTTTTGATAAAAACTCATCAATTAAAATCCGTTTTCGTATGGTCAAAATCTTTTCTGACCAACCACCTCGAACGTTGTCATAAAATCTCTGATAATTAGCCTTTGAAGTCCTAAATGATTCGTCATACACTTTGGAATGAAATGACTTTACAAATTTTTGGATATTATCTTCCTGTTCGTGAAGTGAGTAACCAATTTTCAGTTCTCTAACCATAGTGTAAACAGCAATTACCCAAGCGTGTTTTTCAAGATATTTATAGTTTCCTGGTTCTTTCGGGAAGCACTTTTCAAGAAAGTTTAATACGCTAATTGCATTCTTGTATTCTCGCGAGTTCTTGTTTAAGTCTTTGTGTTGGTCAAAAAAGTTGTAAAGTTCGTTGGAACCCATTTGTTTGCAACCATACATTTCGTAGAACAAAATTCTTGCAGCATCTGGATAAACTCCGTATCTGTTTTGTGAAATTCCGATTGAATATTTCATAAAATTGTGGTTTGCAATATCTCGCATACACTCAACAATATCTCCGGGTTTCGCATTTAGTCTTTCTCCAAGTTGTAAAGGTTTTCCTCTTTGAAGTCGAGAAAAGATTAGTCTAACTCGTTCATCATCATAGTCTTCCATTATGTGAAAAGTTAGGTTGTAATTGAGAAAAGCATCCTTTTGATTATCTGATAATGCTTTTTCTCCATTAAATGTCAAACCGTGATTTTCTTGTCCTGAAAACTTTTTATTTAGGGGCAATTCGTTGTCATAAAATTGTTGAATACAATGTAGTCTTTGTTGCCCATCAACGATATAAAATTTTTCTTCGTCCGATTTGTAATTCATAAAAAAGATTGGAAGTGGTTCGCCTTTTAAAATTGTATCTATTAGGCATTGTTTATCCAATTTTGACCAAGCGTCAACTGGTCGCTGATAAGTATGGTCAACTTTGTATTTATTCCTGTCGTTTATGAATTTTTGTATTGTTGGCATATTTTTTCGTTCTAATGTGGGCTAACGGTTGGCTAAACGCAATTGTGTTTAGCCTTATTATGCTTATTATTATTGAAAATATTATTCAAATATAAAGTAAGTATAATTATACATACGAAATATGGAAAATTTATCCGTATAAATACCTAATTTTTTTATTAAATATCTATGTAACTATTTTTTAATTTACTGATAATCAGTTAAGGGTTATATTGTTGTTTTATAACCCTCTTTTAAATTCATTCACAAAAGGTTTTTAAGTGTTTCATTTTTGAGAGCTACACACATAAAAATAGAATCAATAATTAATTTTTTTAAAGTATTTCACCAATTTTGTTTCATCAGATAGTCTATTTTTACTTAAGTACACTTCTAAATTCATAAAGCCAAAATCCTTTAATATCTTTTGTTTGAAGTTATAGGAAGTCTTATATGTTAATTCATATCTTTTTGCTAATTCAGTAGCTTTTGGTTGAGGTTCATCATAAACAACATCAATGTAAAAATGGAACGCCTTTAAAAGTCCAAAGCGAACATTGTGAAACATAGTTTTATAGGTGTTTTTATATCTCATTTTACACTTTTTACAAGCCTTTTCAAAGTCTTCAATTGTAGTATAGAACTTATCACAACCACACTTTGCACAAGTATTTACTTCATAACTTAATAAAGGAATATAGCATTTTTCAATACTATCAAATTTATTTTTTAAGTGTTTTGATTTGTTCACAGGTGTAATTAAGTATATAAATATAATAATTTATAATTCATTGTAAGCTAGATTATCACACGGTTTAACTAAACATCTAAACATTTTCATTCAAAACAGAACTGCCTTAAGTGGTTATATCTATGGAAGGTTAATCAAATTGATTGACCATATAATTTATTAATAACTATGGATATAGGGAATTGTTTAATTTTAGAAACAGAATCAAGTTTAATTAAAAAACATAAGAGGTTATTGTTAGATAACAGAAAAGATGTAATAATGATAGATTTAGGTCGTGATATTCCAATATTCAAATGGTTTATATCAAATAAGTCAACCTGGGAGAGTAGTACGGTTATATTTAAAACAGAAAGTTTATTAAATAAAATAGCAGCTGCTCATAAACAGTTCCCAGATGATTCAGTAAAAATTATGTTAACTGACGCGGCAAAACGGATGCGTAATATATCAAAAGGGGGTATAATTTCTAATGCTGGTTATGAGTTTATTATTGATAAAGCAATAGAATTAAAAGATGTAACAGAGGTAATACCAAATACCACTTTAAGATATTTAAAGAATCCTTATTTTATTTGGAATAAAGATGACTTTAATAACAGAAAAGAAATTTACAGGGCTCACTTAAATAGCGTTATAAACAAGGGCATCACAGAGGTGAATTATGAACTAATTGAAACAACATTAATTGATTATGATTTGAGTCAAAAGAAGATGACTAAAACCATCTTAAAAGATGCTACTGGCTTATCTCTTTCAACTATTAAAAACTATTTAAATAACCATCCAGAACTAAAAGAAATTTATCATAGTATTAAGGATAATTCTGGAACGTCAAAACAACTCAAGCATAGGGAGTATAACCTAAACAAAAAGGTTGCTTAAATATTAGTAAAATGGGTAAGTACTTTATGTTGTAAAAAACACCTCTTATAAACCTAACAATAGCAAGGGTTTATAAAATAGTAAAATGGCTAATCCCTATTATTATATATTATTAATAATCACTTCATTCTCTTTATCATACTTATAATTCACAATATCACCACTTATTAATAGTGTTATGGCCTGTTCTATAGCATTCAATGGAACTACAAACCATTCCCTTGGTGTATGTCTAATTCCGTTATTATCAAATACATCTACCTCTAAACAAGTATGGCCAAAAAAACGATGAATTAATGACTCAAACTTTTGTGCGTTCATATTGTAACACATCCAAGAAGATTCAATCTTAACGGGAGCCATTAAATAAGTAGGTTCATTCTCAGCGTTCTTAATTCTTTCTTGAACACTTGTAGACGAATACCCAATTTTATATAAATTTTCAAGTGATGCTATCTCTTCTTTTTTACTTTGTGATGTTAAGACATAGATGTGACCAGTTTCTTTGTCCTCATTTGTAATCCCGCTAAATGTTTCTGTGAACTCTTCAATTACCTTATCTACATTTTGTGTTACCATTTTTCCATTTGTATGTAATGATTTGTATAGAGATTGAAACATCATATTCGATTCAGTTCCATTTTCAAAAATAATAACAGTTCTACCGTCTGGTCGATTGTGTATCCCACTTTTAAATTTCTGTATTTTTTTAGTAAAATCTACATCCTTAAGAAAAAGAAGGATTCCGTTATGAATATAAAATTCTCCCTTTCTTAAATTATCGTAATTAAAATCAACTAATTTTCTTTTTCCCAAAGCCAAGTCATCTTGAACTTCTTTAAATAGATGTTCATACTTACCAAAGTCTTTACATTTAAATCTTTTGCCTACAAAATCAGCTTTCGCTCTTTCGTAATCTTTTGGTGTATGCTTAAACGTAAATAATCCCTCAGCGTCATCTCCTAAAATGTCTAATGAGTCATCACCAAGTATATCATCTAAAGAGTTAATCTCTTTTTTCTCTATGTTAAGTAATCCGTATTTGTCTTGTGGCTCTAAGGCCATCATTTTCTCTTCATTTTCTCTCAATCCTTTGAGTGTAGAATATAACTTATATTCTGAAATATTAGTTGGGTCGGGCCTTGGTTCTCGCTCATTATTTTCGATAAAGTCATTAATCTCATCAAAAGAAGCTGCCAACCTTTCATCGGAAGTTCGTGCAGCCGATTTTTTTGGTTTTACAATTAATAAACCAAAGGGGTCATTCTCAAAGATTTCATTTAATATGCTTTCTTTATCCTTCATTATTTGCTGCCTTTTTACGCCTTTCCTCTTTTAGATAAATAATACATTCAGCCATTCTTTTTTCAGTTTCTATGATTGAATTTATGTCTGGCTGTCTATTATGAGTTTTCACAAATTCTTGAATCTTAGGCCACAGAATTGCGGCTTCTTCAAAGTCTATTTGAATACGAGTGGCTTCAATGGTCTCTTGGATGATTTTAAGCACCTTAGCTGATACTGATTTTGACAATACTTCAAATGCTTCTTGAAATGGATTTACTCTGTCAATAAGGTCTATATGAATATCATCAATGTCAACAAATGACCCCGCCATTCTAATAAACCGTTTATCTGCAACTTGCTTTATTGTCCCGTTCTTAATAACCGAATCCACAACAACGTGCTGTCTAACTTCCTCTACTTGGTCATCCGTTAAGTCTGGATATTTGGTTCTAATAACTTTTGGTATTAAAACTTTATTAATAACCTCGGGGTCCACAGAAGCATCTGGCATTGCTTTTAACATTGTAGTATCTTGAAATATAGCCGCCTTTAAATCTGTAATATCATCCTCTACAATATCTTTTACTCGCTGAGAACTTGGTTCTTTTAAACCTCTGATTTTTATTTCGCCTGGCTTTGCTTTATCATCATCTGAAACTTTGGTTTTAAACTTCCAATTAGGAGCTAAAACTTGTTCCATCAGCAGAGATGCCGTGATGGCTTTCAGCATATTATTTACAGAAAGTTTTACCTCATCATCTGCTGCGTTAGGTTGTGCAATAAGATTGGTAAACTGTGCGTGAGTTTTGTTATCACTATCTCTTGTTGCTCTACCAATAATTTGAATAATCTCAGTTAAAGACCCTCTATAACCCACGGTAAGAGCGTGTTCACAATAAGGCCAGTCAAACCCCTCTTTAGCCATTCCTAAAGCAATAATTATGTCTATATCATCCTCTGAGTCTACTGTTCTAAGATAATTTTGAATTAAATCTCGTTCTTTTGTGTCTGTAACTAAATCAGCTACTTTAAGAACCTTTCCATCTGTTTTTCTCTTAACGTGAATAACACCCGTGTCAGTATCTTGCTTAACCACATCACCTATGGCATCTAAAATAAAATTCACCTCATCATACTTGTCTTTGGTAGACTCGCCTGAGTTCACACTTGGAATATGCAGAATGGTCTTTTTATCGGTATCTAATACCTCCATAATGGCATTGGTATATCTGCCTTGATAAAAATGATAGCCTATACCTAAAGTTTTAAGGAAATCATATCCGTTAAGCTGCTCATAGTAGTTGTAAGTAACTTTCGTGAACTTCTTTTCATCCTCGGGAAGTAAAATAGGCACACTATCGCCTCTAAAATATGAACCAGTCATTGCAACAATATGTGCCTTAGACTTATCCATTATGTTTTTTAAAATCTCACCCAATTTGTTATCTCCCGACACAGATACGTGGTGAAATTCATCAATAGCCAATAGCGTGTTGTCAAACTTTTTTTCATCTAACCCCTCACAAGCAAAACGAAGTGTGGCGTGTGTACAGATTAATATTTGCTCGTCATTATCCATAAAGTTATGGAAGGCTGACACTTTACTTTTACTACCATCACTTCCGGGCGTGCATAGATTGTAGATTTCTTTAGGAGCCCAATTAGCAAAGAAGCCAAACTTCTTTAAATCCGTTGGGGCGAATGAACTACCAATAGAACGTTCGGGTACAGCAACAACAACTTTTTTAATACCTTGATTGATAAGTTTATCCAATCCTAAAAACATTAAGGCTCTGGACTTCCCAGAAGCGGGTGGTGACTTTAATAGCATATACTGAGCATCACGATACTCAAAGGCACGTTCTTGCATTTCACGCATCCCATAAGGGTTGGTGCTTGTACTATTTCCAGTTTGTTGGTATTCTACGCTAACTATATCGGGCATACTTATTTTCTTTTACGTGTTTTCTTTTGTTTGGAGAAAAGGGTGTCTTTATCTTTTTCCTCTTGAATCATTTTTTCATAGAGTTTGAAGAGGTATTCTAAACGTTCTTCATCACTGCTAAAAGGGGTGCCTCTATAACAACGCTCCACTGCTAAATCATTTTGATGATGTGCTTCTTTTAAACCCTTTGGCATTTTATCGGGGTCATATAATTGAGCTAATGTTTTTTCAGAATGCTTTAAACGCTCATCAATTATTCTAAGAGTGTAATGAGTCAACTCTCCCTTTCTTTGTTTTGAAACAGGTGGAAAAGGGAAGGTATTGTAAACAATATTTTTTGAGTATCTGTAATCTGTTTTTAATTTCCCGCCTACAGCTTTAAGCCAAAGCATATGCATTTTTGATGTTAAAACACTAAAAAAATGTGGTTCTTGATTTGGTATTATCAAGCAGCTATCGTGTGCAATATGGGATGAATCGAAAAAACCTATTGGAACGTATTCTCTATTTTCAGACGAGTGTCGTGGTATAAGTACAAAATTTTTATCCCTTTGCTGAGTTATTTGGGCAAATAAATGAGGTATTTCCGCCAGTTTTGGTCTTGATGATTTCAGCCTAATTTCTTTTAATTTTTCAACACGGTCTTTTATCGAAGGTATATTGTTGATAATATCTTTGCTGACGTTTTCAAGCCAAAGACACCATCTTTCTTTACCATTGAGAAATTCGTGAGCAGAAATCAATCTCCTAAAGAATATTTCTGAAGATGGTTCATTATTTACAAAACATTTTTTTTCAGTACTATCAAATAATAATTGTCCACCATCTGCAGGCATATTACCAAAATTCATTTCTGGAAAATTGCTTAGAGGATTTGGCCTTGAATAAATGTATATGTTTCTTGTATTAACTAAATAAGGGTTTATGTTAGATACTAACGATTTTAAATTATTATTAAACAAATATTTTTTTCTATTAGTTTTAATAGAAAGTCCAATTATTACAACTGTAACCGCAGCATTACTTTTTGCATTATTCTCCCATTTAAAGGATTTATGTGCAAAATTTATTTCAATAGTATCTGTTAAAATCCTTGGCCAAGTCAGGGCTACTTGTTCTCCTTGTGAGATAGAATTTGTAGACACAAAAGCAATTTTTGTGGATGACTCACGAAGATAATTTGCTGCCAAATAAAACCAAGCAGCTATATAGTCTAAACTCTTGTAGTCTTTATCAAAAACAAATTTCAAATCCTCTTTTTGCTCCTTATTTTGATTTCTTGAACCTAAATACGGTGGATTCCCTAAAATATAAACCTCATCATCTTTACCTTTAGGACAAACCTCTTCCCAATCCAATCTACAAGCATTTCCTTGAACAATATTACCCGCATCTGTAAGTGGTAATGTAGGATTGGTTCTTCCAAATTCTTTAAAGAACTCCACATTCATTTGGTGCTTGGTAAGCCATAAAGCAAGAATGGCAATTTCGTGAGCAAAATCATCTAACTCAATACCATAAAACTGATTAAGCGAGATTTCAGAAAGTGCCAATGAGCCCATTTCTTTAAAGATTTCCATCTCTAATCTTCGTAGTTCTTTATAGGCTATGATTAAGAAGTTACCACTACCACAAGCGGGGTCAAATATTTTAATGTTTTTAAGTCTGTATAATAGTTGGTTGAGTTTATTGTTATTGCCTCTCGCATTTTCAAGCTCTTCTTTTAAGTCATTTAAAAATAAAGGTTCTATTACCTTCATAATATTAGGCACAGAGGTAAAGTGTTGGCCTAAAGTTCCTCTGTTGTCAGCGTGGTTAACCGCTTGAAACATTGAACCAAAAATATCTGGGTTAATATCAGCCCAGTCAAGGTTGCCACTTTCAATGATGGCTTTTCTTGAAGCATAGGAAAAATTAGGGGCTTCATATTTTTCTGCGAATAAACCTCCATTAACATATGGAAAAGCAAGGAGGTATTCGGGTAATCCTACTCTTTGATTTTTTGGGGTGTTAAGCACCTCAAATAGCTTATTTAAGTACTGTTTTAAATCACTGCCATCTTGTTGTGTATGTGAAGCTATGGCGTTTGAAAACTGATTATCTTCAAAAATATCTGAGTCTTCTGCAAAGAAACAAAACAACAATCTTGATAAGAAAACATTTAGACTCTTTTTGAATTCTGGTGAATCATTCTCATTATCTGAATTAATTTCATCAAATAGCTTAGCCATTCTAACCGCTGCTTTTATATCAGCGGGGTTTTCATTTTGGAGTTGAGCCTTTTCCATACCCGCCCAAGGCAAGAAAAAATCATAGTTTTTTGGTAAGTCTTTAATGTGAATATCAAGTGTGATATTCATCTTGGTGTCTTTAGCAAGTAAAGTTTTATAATCGGTAACTATTACGAATCTTTGATTATGCTTCATACCCTTAGAAAGGCTGGTGATACTAAGATGAAGGTCTTCATTATAAACCTCCTTAAAGAATAACTTCTTTTTTAGGGATACTTCGCCATCAACTTTTGAAAGATTGGCCGTACCTTTCTGCAACCTTGTTATGGTAGCCTTTGGTAAATTATAAGCTAATAGTAAATCATAAATGAAAGTCTCCTCGTTGAGGTTCTTTATTAGTTTACTTAGATTTTTTTCTATTTGAGTTATATTCATTGAAACTATTTCTTCTTACGGCTAATATTTAAGATTATGAAAGGTCTTTTTTTATATAATAACAAAGTGGTTATTTTACTTAAATTACTTGACTAACTGTAATTGCTAAACTACTAAAAAAAGTCACAATAATTCTAAAGATTTAATATCAAATACACTAATTTGAATAAATTCAGAAAGTCGAATTTATTCAAAAAGATATTTGATTTTTGGGCTGAAAGTGATTGTTTTCTTGACACCTTAATCTAATCTTAGATAATATTTGTTTTACATCAAAAATGCTATCTGTACTGATAATAGAGTATGCTTCAGATAAATATATTTTTGGCTATGTATTTAGTGAGCATAAAAGCATTTAATACAGTAGTTAATTCTCAAGTCATAGCACTAAATGACATTAGAGAAATCAAAAATTATCAAGTTATTGACTTGAATATTTTTTTAAGCAAATCTTTAGACAATGAGGGGTTAAAACCAAGAATATTAAAAGCTTTCTATCTTCTTTTCAAATTGCACGGTAATGATTTAAACAAAACTGAAAAATTTTGAAACCCTAAATTAATCTAAACCATAGGCATATCCTCCTCCTTCAATTCAGCTATTTCTAAACCTCTCAAATAAGTTAAACTTACATTTATAGATGAATGCCCCATAGCTTTCTGTAGCTTGGTTATAGAACCAGTTCTCTTAAATATTTCTATAGCACCAGAGTGCCTAAAAGAATACAATGTTTGGTCTTGTTCAAGTATGTTAGACTGTCTCTTAAAACGTCCCCAAATTGTCTTAAAATAGTCTT
>Ga0206131_10006988_pt1 | contig 11414 bp, 16 predicted proteins | sample Helgoland_Spring_FD_148636 | JGI IMG/M metagenome (GOLD analysis project Ga0206131, IMG submission 148636) | Pelagic subsurface seawater microbial communities from Kabeltonne, Helgoland, North Sea - Helgoland_Spring_Bloom_20160517_1 | ecosystem: Environmental > Aquatic > Marine > Epipelagic ... | reverse complement strand
AATGTTTTAATTCAAGCGGTAAAATAAAAGAATCAGATTACCCAAAATCTCCCTCTAAATGGAATTGTAATTTTTGCCCTTATGGAGAAGATAAAGAATTATGTGGAGCCAAAGAACATTTTTCGTAGGTTCACACATACGTATATATAAATAACGTTTTAATAAATAAAGACTATGAGTAATTCAAAAAAGATGACACTAACTAGTGTTAAAGTTCAAAGTGATTTATTCGAAAATTTTAAGATTGAATGTGTAAAACGTAAATTTTCATTTCAAAAATTAGCAGACCGTGCTTTATTTTTGTACCTTACAGATGAAGATTTCCGTAAACAAATAACCAATCAAATAAATATCGAATTATAATTATATGAATAAAGATTTTAAACATATCCCTAAGGATAAAAGAAAAAAAATATTATTAATTTGTGATGATGTTAGAGTACACTCCGGTGTAGCAACAATAGCAAAAGAGATAGTATGTGGTACAGCCCATCACTTTAATTGGGTCCAAATGGCGGGTGCTATAAAACACCCTGAAAAGGGTAAAAAATTAGATTTATCCCCAAGTACTAATAATGAAGCAGGAATAGAAGATTCTTCTGTGACTTTATACCCAACTGATGGTTACGGTAATACTAGTATATTAAGAGAAATAATTAACATAGAGAAACCAGATGCTATCATGTTATTTACAGATCCTAGATACTTTACTTATGTATTTAATATGGAGCATGAAATACGTAAATCTATTCCAATTGCTTATTTAAATATTTGGGATGATTACCCTGCCCCAATGTACAATAAACCGTATTACGAGGCTTGTGACTTATTAATGGGTATTTCAAAACAAACAGTAAATATTAATAAAATTGTATTAAAAGACTGTAAAAAGGATAAAGTATTTAAATATATTCCTCATGGTAAAAACCCTAATATTTATTTTCCTTTAACTGAAGAAACTAAAGAATTTAAAGATTTTAAAAAAGAATTATTTAGAGGCAGTAAACCTGAATTTGTAGTATTATTTAATTCTAGAAACATCAGAAGAAAACAAATACCAGATACTATACTAGCTTTTAGATCGTTTTTAGATTCATTACCTAAAGAAAAGGCTAAAGGGTGTAGACTTATTTTAAAAACAGAAATGGTTACTGATGCCGGTACTGATTTAAATAAAGTTAGGGAATATATTTTAGGTGAAGAGTATTTAGATAATTGCATTATATTAGAAAATAAATTTTCAGAAGCCCAGTTAAACTATTTATATAACATAGCAGATGTCCAAATTTTACTAACATCAAATGAAGGTTGGGGTTTAACCATTACAGAAGCTATGCTAGCAGGAACACCTTATATAGCAAATGTTACAGGAGGAATGCAAGACCAAATGAGATTTACGGATAATGAAGGTAAATGGTTTGAACCTAGTTCTGATATACCTTCTAATCATAGAGGTACCTATAAAAATCATGGTGAGTGGGTATTCCCCGTTTATCCTTCAAGTAGATCAATCCAAGGTTCACCTCAAACCCCTTATATTTTTGATGACAGGTGTAAATGGGAAGATGCTTGTGAACGAATTAAAGAAGTATATGCTCTAAGCAGTGAAGAACGTAAAGCTAGAGGCTTAAAGGGTAGAGAATGGGCTTTAAGCAATGAAGCCGGTTTTACCTCTGACCATCAATCAGATAGAGTAATAAAAGCATTCGATGAATTATTTAGTACCTTTAAACCTAGAGAAAAATATGAGTTGATTAATGCTAATGAATATAAAGGAAATTTTTTAACACATAAAATAACATACTAATGAATAAACCAAGATTTGTAATTTCATCTCCTTTTGATACTTACAGTGGGTATGGAGCACGTTCACGAGATATTATAAAATCCATTATAAAAAGTGATAAATATCAAGTTGAAATATTGTCACAAAGATGGGGAGATACTTCATGGGGTTTTTGTAAAGACCACCCTGAATGGGCATTTTTACTTAATTATTTAAGTAATAAAGAATGGCAAAAAAACCCAATTGATTATTGGATGCAAATAACTATACCAAATGAATTTCAACCCATAGGTAAATTTAATATAGGAGTAACAGCAGGTATAGAATCAGATCAAACAAAACCAGAGTGGGTTGAAGGGTTAAATAGAATGGATCTAAATTGGGTTTCATCAAACCATGCAAAATCTGTATTCACAAAATCATCATTTGATAGAATTGATAAAAGAACTAACCAAAAAGCGGGGGCATTAACATTACAAAAGCCTATTGAGGTTGTATTTGAAGGGGTTGATTTAACTACCTATGGTACAAAATTAGAAAATACTACCCCTAAAAGTCTTGATTTGTCAAATATAAAAGAATCATTTTGTTATTTATTTGTAGGACACTGGATGCAAGGAAGCTTTGGACATGATAGAAAGAATGTAGGTGTTTTAGTAAAAGAATTTTATGAAACTTTTAAAGATATTAAAGGTTCTAAACCTGCTCTTATCCTAAAAGCTTCAGTTGGAACCTCTTCTTATATAAGTAGAGAAGAAATTTTAAATAAAATTGCTAAAATTAGACGTAGTATAAATTCTAAAAATTTACCTAATGTTTATCTTTTAAATGGTGACTTTACTGATAAAGAAATGAATGAGTTATATAACCATTCTAAAGTAAAATCTATGGTTTCAACCACTAAAGGAGAAGGATTTGGTAGACCTTTATTAGAATTTTCTACAACAGGAAAACCTATTATAGCTTCAGGTTGGTCAGGTCACTTAGACTTTTTAAATACAGGTTTTACTACTTTACTTAAAGGTCATTTAGAAAATGTTCATCCTTCTGCCGCCAATAATTGGTTAGTAGCTGAATCAAAATGGTTTCAAGTTGATCCTAAGGATTTAAAAAATTCTTTAAAATCAATGTTTAAAAAGTATAAAGAATATTCTATAAAAGGAAAACAACAAAAACACTATGTTAAAAATAATTTTAGTTGGGATAAAATGAATACTTTAATTCATAGTATATTAGATAATAAGGTATCTGAAATTCCACAACAAGTAAAATTAGACTTACCTCAATTTAGTTTACCTAAACTTAAAAAAATATAAATAATATGAATTTTGATGAAATAGTAGACTGCCCCAAATCAGGAGGTGATTTATGTTATAAAACAGAAATAAATAAAGATATTACTAATTATTACAGTTTATCCTGTGGGTTTTGGACTAATACTTTAATGTTAGAGGGTTCTGAATTTTACGAAGAACAAGTAAGTATTCTACCTGAAATTTATAAAGACTTAGCATGGACTGACCCAAAAACTAAATTAGTATGGCTTCCTAATACTGTTAACGTTAAGGAAAATGGGATGGTATTTGCCTCAGGAGCTGATATAGAAAATTGGAATTGGGGTGCAGTAAAAGCTATTGAAATACCAGAAGAAGAACAAGAAAAATTTAAAGGTGAAAAATATAGAGCCGATATGACTACTATAAAATATTTTAAAGAACGTGATTTTATGGATGCTCTTTCGTATATTGGGTTATTACCAGAATAGATATGAAGATAAGTTATGCTATAACAGTATGTAATGAGTTTCTTGAAATACAGAAACTTATTCCATTTCTGTTAGAAAATAAAAGAATAAAGGACGAAATAGTTATTTTATATGATAGCAAAAATGGTGATCCCGAAGTACTAAGTTATTTATTAAAATTTAATAAATTACCTAATGTACAAACATGGAGGGGATTTGATTTTAATGGTCATTTTGCTGACTGGAAAAACCAATTAACAGAATATTGCTCAGGAGACTATATTTTTCAAATAGATGCAGATGAGATCCCTCATAAAGTGTTACTAGGTTATCTCCCAGAAATATTAGGTAATAATCCTGATAATGAAGTATATCTAGTTCCTAGAGTAAATACAGTTGAAGGACTAAGGGATGAACACCTCAAAAAGTGGGATTGGGAAATTAATGAAAAAGGTTGGATTAATTACCCAGATTATCAATGTCGTATTTGGAAAAATAAACCAGAGATTAGATGGAAGAATAAAGTCCATGAAATGTTAGATGGTTTTAAAACATATGCTGTTATTCCCTCAACTGAACAGTTATCTTTATATCACCCTAAAACAATTGATCGTCAAGAAAAACAAAACGCTTATTACGACACATTATGATAAAAGGAAAAAAAATATTTATTACTGGTGGAGCGGGATATCTAGGTAAAAACTTAGTTAAACGTTATTACAATGATAATGAAATTACTGTTTATTCACGAGATGAAGCAAAACATTATTATTTAAAAAAAGAATTTCCTAATATTAAGTGTATAATAGGAGATATTCGTAATTACGATTTATTAACACGTTCTGCTTTTGGGTATGATATAGGAATATTTGCTGCTTCTTTAAAACAAATAGGAGCTGTGGATCAAAATGTTGAAGAATCAATTAAAGTTCTTATAGATGGTGCTATTAACTCTAGAAGGGCAGCAGAAGATAATAATTTTGAAGCAGCATGTTTTATATCTTCAGATAAATCAAGAGCAGCAACTACGTTATATGGCGCAATGAAATTTGTAGCAGGTGAGTCATTCATAGTTAATGCTGAAAATTCAAATGTGCGTTTATCTACCGCGATATACGGTAATGTTATTAATTCTACCGGTAGTATTATACCGTTAATTTGGGATTCAATTAATAAAAAATACCCATTAACTTTATATTCAGAACAAATGACACGTTTTGTAATTGATATAGAGGGGGCTATGGATTTAATTGAACAAGGATTAAAAGTTACAGGATATAATGTAATCCCTAATTTAAAATCATTTAAAATAAAAGACTTATTTGAAATATATAATGAAGAATTTAATTTAGAGTATACATTAGGAACCCCTCGTATATCAGAGAAACTTCATGAAATGATGATTTCAAAAGAAGAACTACCAAGAACACATTATAACTCATCTGATAACACTTATTATATGCATTATAAAGAAATACAGGAAAAAAGTGATAGCCTTGAATTTACTAGTGATGTTGTATGTATGTCTAAAGATGAATTAAAAAATATATTAAAAACTTATAATTATTTTAAACCATGAAAGTATTAGTACTAGGACATAAAGGAATGTTAGGACATATGGTCAGTAAATTACTAACCAGTAAGGATATAGAAGTTGTTACCACTAAATGTAGGTGGCCTGCTTCATGTTTTAAAAACACTCTAAAGGATTTTGATGGTGACTATATTATTAATTGTATAGGAGCCATTCACCAAAGAACAGACCAATTTAGTATTAACTGGGAATTACCTCAGTGGTTAGATGAAAATGTTAATTGTAAAATTATACACCCAGGTACTGATTGTGAAATGGATGATGATGATTATGGTAATTCTAAAAGAGTAGCAGCAGAGTGGATTAAATCCTCAAGTAAAAATACAAAAATTATTAAAACCTCTATTTTAGGTCCTGAACTTAATACAAAAGCAAGTTTAATGGAGTGGTTTCTTTCACAAACAGGAGAAATAAATGGATATTCAGAATGTTATTGGAATGGGAATACTACTTTAACTTGGGCTAAATTCTGCTTACATTTAATGGAGAATTGGGATGGTGAAGGTATAGAAACTATATTAGAAGGTGAACGTGTCTCAAAATACCAATTATTATTAACATTAAAAGAAGTTTATAATAGACATGATATTGTAATTAATTCTGTTAATAATCCTATAATTGATAAATGTTTAAAAGGTAAAGTTAAAACACCAAAATTAAAATTACAATTAATAGACATGCAACATTTTTATAATTTAAATTCTTAAAAACTTAAAACTATGGAAAAATATAATAGAGGAACAAATACTAAATCCCATTGGGAAGAAAAACATGGCAGTCAAATGTACGAAATGAACCGTGATTATTATTATGACCATTTAGATGACATTCATTATTTAAAAACTACTAATAATATAATTAAAAAAAATTCAAATGCCTTAGTTAGAAAAACAGTATTAGATGTAGGGTGTGCTGTAGGAGGAGCATTAAATTTATTCCAACAATCAACCCCAGAATTAGAGTACTATGGGTGTGATTTCTCTCAAGCAGGTATAGATGCTGCTTCAGAAAAGCTACCAAATATTAAGTTTGAATGTAGAGATATTTTATTAAACCCTATTGATACAGATTATGGTATTATAACCTTTTTAGAAACAATAGAACATATTGAAGAAGGAACTAATTATAAGATATTAGATAATATTTTAGAACATTGTGAATATGCTATTGTGACTACAGTAGATACTGAAGATGATTGCCAAGGGGAACACATATCCCACTATAAAATAGATACCTTTGATAAAAAAGGGTATGAGGTTATATGGAAATCAAAATTATCCCCAATTAATATGCCTGATGGGATTTACCATTATATAGGTTTTGTAATCAAAGGAAAATTAAATTAAATTATGAAAATATCTCTAATACAACCAGGCAGAAATAATCTGAAATATCTTAAATGGTCTTATAACTCAATTAGAAAAAATCAAGGAGACCATGAAGTAGAAATTTGTGTAGCTGATGATGCTTCAACAGACGGAACATGGGATTGGTGTGTTGAAATGATGGATAAAGATTCTAATTTTAAAGCACTCAAATGGGATGGACCTGAAAGAGTGGGACATACTATTTTATATGATAGATTAATTAACGAGATAGCAACAAATGATATTTGTATGATATATCATGCTGATATGTATTTATGTCCTGGTGCTTTAGATTCTATTGAAAAAGAACTCAAAGATAAAACAATAGTATCACTTACTAGAATTGAACCACCACTCCACCCAGAGGGTCCAGAAAAAATTCTTAAGGACTTTGGTGTAGAACCTGAAGAGTTTAATGAAGAGGGTTTACTTGAGTTTTTAAATTCTAGAGTACCCAATAATAGCATTACTGAAGGTATATTTGCACCTTGGGCTTTTTATAAAAAAGACTTTCAGGAAATAGGTGGACATGACCCTTTATATGCTCCTCAATCTAAAGAGGATAGTGATATTTTTAATAGGTTTCAATTAAATGGTATTAGATTTATTCAAACTTGGAAGGGTTGTGTATATCATATGACTTGTAGGGGTAGTAGACGTAATACTATAGATAAAGCAAAAAATATATATGAAGATAGCCCAGAATGGTTAGAACAAAATGTGAGATCAACTCGTAATTTTATCCGTAAATGGGGTTCAATAGTAATGCATGACCCTTTAATGAAACCTATTATACCTCCTAAATATGATATTGGTCTTATTGTTAAGAACTGTAATGCCTCTTTATTATATGCCTTAGAACCGTGGTGTAGTACCATTTATATTGAAGACAAGGGGCAAGCCCTCACTTTTGATTATTTTGAAAAAGAAAAGAACAATACTTTATATGATTTAAGTAGAAGAGTACTTCCTTATGATAATGAAAAGAATAATGAAATATTAGTTGAAATAGATGGTGAAAAATTTAATGAAGAAGATTGGAATGTTTTAATGCAACTATCAGTAATAATTAAGGATAGTGGGAGTGTAGGTAGATTCCAATTAAATAATATTATAATAGAAATAATTCAAATGAATGAATATCAAAATAGCTTAATTAATAGTATATCTTTTTAATAAATCATCTTTTTACATATTTATATACTGCAGTTTAATAATCAAATTAATTAATAATGACAACAAATCAACAAACTAATAACGGACAAACTCAAGTCAATAGCGCTAGGGAAACGTTTAATTCAAAAGTATCCCGACTAAGTATGTTAGGGAAATCTAAAAAGGTTGCTTGGGATAATTCCAGAAGAAATAGATCAATTTAACATTTAAAACATACATGTGCCAAATATAATCCAATATCATACTAGTAAAATAGATAATTCTCTAGGAATAGGTAATATGCGTATAAGTTCAGGACCCGTAGATGCAGGACCAACAGAAGTAACTGGGTTTTATAATGGTGTTAACCCTCCCCATGGTGGTTATACTATATACCAACATAAAGCAAGTGGGGGACCTTCAATATTATGTCCTACTAGTGATGCAGAATTAATTGTTATAACTAATCAAATAGCAGGAACATCTTACACAACAATAAATGAATGTTTTAATTACTTTGCAGGACAAAACGATAAAATGGTAATGAATAATCCAATAACCCCTTTTATATCTAATGGGTTGCGATTTTCTATTGATTCTCGAATACTTCCTTCGTATCCCCATAATGGTACTACCTTACATGATTTAAGTGGTTATATTAATAATTGGACTTCTCTTTCAAATGTGTCTTTTGATAATCAAGTATTTGAATTCAATGGAACCAATGCCTATATGCAAGGTAGTGTTAGTAATTTTAACCCTGATATTGACGCTAATGTAATGGAAGTTTTATTTAAACCTATGAAACTTAATGGTAGCCAACAAGCAATATTCTCAGATAATTGGGGTCCTGAATACGGTATATGGATTTATAGTGATAATACTTTAAGAGGAGCAGCATATACTAATGTACAAACAAGTAATATAGAAGTAGGAAGATGGTATTATGCTGTACTAAACGTCCAACCAGGAGCTAATAGATCTTCAACAGACCAAACTTACATACAATTTTATGTAAATGGTGATTATATAGGAGCAAATAATGCTAATACAGGAAATGGTATGAATGATCAACCCTTTAGTTTAGGGTTTGATTATAAAAGTGGCTCGCCTGCTAATTACTTTTCAGGCAGTATAGCCTCAGCTAGACTTTCTTATGGGCAATATGATCAATCTGATATAAATTTTAACTATTATGGGGGTAATATAGTCACAGATGGTTTAGTTACAGCATTAGATTTTTCTAATTTAGTATCTTATGAAAGTGGAAATAGTAGTGGTTATAGTTTAACCGGAAGTGTTGGTTTCGATTTGTTTAATTCTCCTACAGATACTTCTAACTTTGGGGGTGGAATAAAATGTGAAGAAACAGATGAATTTATAGCTTTAGATGACGTAATAGCAACAGATTATGTGACAGTAGAAGTTTGGTACACTAGAGACTCAGCTGGTAGTGGGGAAGATATTGTATTTAATAAAGAAAGTTGTTGGGAAGTAAAAGATAATGGAGGTAATATACAGTGGGCTTTAATGGCTAATAATAAAAGTTGGTTTTGGTATGATTCAACAGCTAACATTGCTGTTGGAGAAACTGTTCAATTTGTATTAACATATGATGGAAATTATGTTAAATCCTACAAAAATGGAGAATTAGTTCAAACTTATACTTACCCAGGTGGTGGTGTTTTAGCAACCCAAACTTCTTGTTATCCTAAGTTAAACTCAAGAAATTGCACTAGAACAAGTGTCCGAAATCCAGGCAATCATACTTTTTATCAATTTAGAATTTATGATAGGGCTCTTACGGATGGAGAAATCCAACAAAATTATAAGGCAAACATAAATAGATTTAATTAATATGAAAACATATATTATAATAAACATGACGGAAGTAGGACTAGTAAACTTTAATGAAGTTTTAGAAACATCCGAAGAAACACTTAGACTATCAGTAAATGAGTTACAAGCTCTTCTTAAGTGGGAAGGTAGTGAACCTTTATTTGTATCAACTTTAAATTCATATGAAGGACCTTACACAAACTCAGAAATATTAACAATATTGGCTACTCCAGAATGGACTGACCCTAATCCCCCTAATGTTTAAAATATATAAAATATGAAAATGATTCCTTGTATAAAATGTGGGGCTGATATGCCTGAGTTAAGGTTAACTCAATATGGTTATAAAGTATGTGTTAACTGTTCTACCGTAAGTACTAAACGTGGTATACCAGTAACCAAGGGTTCAGGTGACCATACTTGGACTGAAACAGTAATAATGGAAGAAGACCAATATGAATCTTTTGTAAACTCAACTGCTAAAGAAAGAGGTAGTAGTGGTGATGTTGTAACTTTTAAATTGAATTAATGCCTAAGGCAAAACCCTTATCTAAAGAACAAATAGCAGCAGCCCAAGCAAAGACTAAATCTAATATGGCTGCTGCTCGTTACCTTCATGTGTCATACCAACATTATAAAAGGTATGCTAAATTATATAAGTTATTTGACAGTCATAAAAACCAGAGTGGTAAAGGAATACCTAAATTTCTAAAGGGTCCTAAAAAAATGCCTCATATGTTGGAAATAATTGAAGGTAGAATAGCGGCCTCATCATTTGATCCTAATAAACTCAAATATGCCTTAATAGAACAAGGATATCTATCAGAAGAATGTGCGGTGTGTGCTTTTAAAGAAAGAAGAGTATTAGACTATAAAATGCCTTTATTATTACACTTTCAAGATGGTAATAGTAACAACTATAGTTTAGATAATGTTCAATTATTATGTTATAACCATTATTTTCTAAATGTAGGGGATGTTTTTAATGATAAAGATGTAAAACAAATAGAATCTAAACAAGAACATTTTGGTACTAGTGAAAAAGTAGAATGGGAAGTAGATGATTATCATTTACAACGCTTAAAAGAATTAGGTTTAGATGGTGAAGATAATGATGACCCTAATCAATACGTAAGTAGAATATAATGGCTAAAAAAATTAAATTACTAAATAAAAAATATCATAAAATAACTAAAGATTATGATAAACAAAAAGAACGTCATTTAGAAAAACTTGCATCAAAAAGTTTGGATAACGATGAAAATTTTCGTAAATTAAAGGATAAGAAAATCAAGGGTGATTTCTTAAAAAACTTTTAATTATGGAATTTAAACATAAATGGGAATTTGAAAGTGAAGATCAAATTCAAGATATCTTTACTTATGGTAGAAAAGAACTAAATGATTTAATTGTAGATACTGCCTTAGATAACCTACACACTGATATTAACGATATACCTGTATTATCCATTCATACTAAAGATACAGATACCTTTTATGATATTATGATTGAACGTCCTGATATGATAGAAACATTAGAACAGAATCTTACATCAATGGAAGAATATGAAGATTATGAACGTTGTTCTAAAATTATTAATGCTATAGATTATCTTAAATCTAAATAATATGAAATCATTTTTAAAAATTGGAGTATTAACTTTATCAGTTTTTTTATTGGCATTTAAAACTTATAGAGCTAAAATAATAAACCCAATAGTTAAATTACCAGTTAAAGGTATAACTCATATTGAAATTGCACCTTTAACAACACCCAAAATTGAGTTAAAAACTAATTCACATAGTGATTTTTTAAACGCAATTGGGTTTAAAGAATCAGGTAACAGATATGATATTGTAAACCGTTTTGGGTATATGGGTAGATATCAATTTGGTAAAAGAACACTTAGGGGTTTAGGGTTTAAAATAA
>Ga0206131_10006985_pt1 | contig 11417 bp, 18 predicted proteins | sample Helgoland_Spring_FD_148636 | JGI IMG/M metagenome (GOLD analysis project Ga0206131, IMG submission 148636) | Pelagic subsurface seawater microbial communities from Kabeltonne, Helgoland, North Sea - Helgoland_Spring_Bloom_20160517_1 | ecosystem: Environmental > Aquatic > Marine > Epipelagic ... | reverse complement strand
ATAGTAATTTAAAACCAAAACCAATGACACTATTTTACCAGACTGAATCGTGGAGTAGTCACCCACAACCAGGCAAAAGCCAAGTTAAACTATGGAAACACATAGCTAACAAAGAAAACTGGAGAATCGTCCAGCTTATTAATGGATTTTACCAAACAGAGTACCAAGACATCGAAGATCCAGAAAACTGGCATGATGTAACCAGGCGTGAAACTTTAGAAGGAGCTGAAACAGCTATCGATCAAACAGTAGCGCATTACTTGAAGAAAGTTGAATTTATCGACGGACCAAAAGTAGTAAAAACCTTTAAATAAACCACACTCAATTAAATTAAATTAAATCAAATATGGACGCAATTGTCAAAAACCTTAACTTCGGTGAAGAAGCCAGAGTTAATGTATTTAAAGGAATAGAAAAGCTCACAAAAGCTGTTAGCTCCACTTTAGGAGCTAGCGGCAAATGTGTGATGCTTGAGGATCATACTGGAAAACCAATTATCACAAAAGATGGTGTTACAGTGGCAGATTCAATAATCTTGCGAGACCCAGTGGAAAATATGGGCGCTACACTTCTAAAAGAAGCAGCAAGAAAAACAGTGAGAGAAGCAGGTGATGGCACAACCACAGCTACAGTCTTAGCTCACGCTATATTAACTGAAGCTTACAAAGTCTCAGATAAAACAAACTCAAGAGAGTTAAAAGAAGGTATTAATAGTGGTGTTGATAAGGTTGTAAAATACCTAGAGAGTGTTTCTTTACCAGTTGAAGGGGACATGATTGACAACATTGCCACAATATCTACAAATAATGATCCAAAGCTAGGTAAAGTTATAGCCGACGCTTTTAGAGCTGTAAATAACACAGGGGTTGTAATGATGGAAACATCACAAGATGGAAAAACAGAAGTTGAGGTTGTAGATGGCGTTCAATACGACAAAGGTCTTACAAACTCTCATTTTATAACTAACGTTCAAAATAAATCAGCTGAGCTAGACAATGCGTTAGTATTGTTAATAGAATCACCAGTTGATACAATAAGACAGATTCAATCTGTGCTAGAGTATGTAATAAAAAACAATAAGCCTTTGCTGATTATCGGCGATTTAGAACAAGGTGTTTTATCTGCTTTAGCTATGAACAAAAATAAAGGCAACATAAGAGTTAACGTGATAAACGGTCCTACTCAAGGCGTCAACAAACAGGAGGTGTTACAGGATTTAGCGCTTCTAACAAGTGCTACGATTATAAATGAGGATTTAGGTGACGATATGGATTTAATCCAACCAGAGCATCTAGGAACATGTTTAAAAGCCGTTACAACTCATGCCGAGACTATACTTCAATTTGAAGAATCAGGACCAATGATTTTAGCTACAATTGATAAGCTAAAAAGAGATTTACTAGAAGCTACGCAGGCTTATGAGATAATTAAGCTAGAAAAAAGATTAGGTATGCTTTCTGCTAGAGTAGCAATTGTGAAAGTAGGTGCTAATTCTGATATTGAATTAAAAGAAAAAACAGATAGAGCAGAAGATGCTATCTGCGCTACAAAAGCTGCTATAAAAGAAGGTATAGTGTCTGGAGGAGGTATCGCGCTGTTAAACGCCGCAACAAGTATAGTACCAAAGTCAGATGGTGAAAAACTGCTCCTAGAGGCGATTAGAGCACCATTTAATACAATACTAGAAAATGCTGGTATAACAGATTCGGATTTACCTAAAGCTAAAGGAAGAGGTCTAAACGTGGTTACAGGAAAAATGGTAAATATGATTAAGTCAGGTATTATCGACCCTCTGCTAGTTACCAAAAGCGCTCTTCGAAATGCAGCTTCAGTAGCGACAACTATATTATCAACTGATTGTGTAATCAATAATTTAAGAATTGATGAAAGCGATAGGTAGAAATTTAATAATAGAAAAAATAAAAGAAGGAACCACCGAAACAAAAGGTGGTTTACTTCTTGCAGAAAACCAACGTGAAGATATCCGTTACAATGAAGCCAGTGTATTATCAGCTGGTGAACAAGTTGAAGGATTAAAAGAAGGTGATAAAATCTTCTTTGATAGACATGCTGGGCATAAGATAGAAATAGACAAAAAAACATATCACGTTATTAAAGCGCAAGATGTAGTTGTTGTTTTATGAAAAGGCTAGGCGCAGATGACATAAAGAGTATGAATCTGTTTAAACATTATCGTATAATACGTAAATGGGCTTGCAGGAACAACGACCTTAATGATGCTGATCTAGAGTTATTAATATACTTAGACTGCATGGATATGTTTACAAAAAAAGATTTCGAAGCTGGTAGTTATTCCTATAGTTGGGATAACCGCCGCTGGAATCGTTTGTTAAAAGAAGGTTGGATAGTTGTTTGGAGAAAAAGAAATAGAACAACTCAAAAGTATCATATATACAAAACCTCGTTTAAATGTAAGCATTTAATCAAGCATATGTATAGAATTATACTAGGTCAAGATGACTTACCAACTAGCAACCACAGAAACAGTATAATGAAAGGTAAGACATACACTGATAAAGTTCTTATAACTTCTATAAAAAATGTAAACAAAGATAAAGATAGATAATATGCCAACATACAAACAAGACATTAAAGCTACAACTGGAAACTCGCCAGTAAATCAGGTTGCTGGTGCTGCAAGCAGTTTCAATCCAAATCAGTCAATGGCCGGGTACATAATGCAGCAAGGAGGTGGCATTAACGGAACGGTAAGCTCTATGCAAAATTATATGAATCTAAAGCAAGATTATATAAATCAAAAAAAACAAGCCGAACAAGCATCTCAAGGAATAGCAAATGGCAACGGTAAAGGCGTCGGAGTTCTTTCAGGAGCAGCTGCTCAACGATCAAACCAAGCAGCTGGCGCAGTGCCTGGAAGCAGTGGTGATATATCAGAACTTAGCGATAGAGTTTCAGCTTTAGAGCAAGGTGGAGCTAATGCACCAACAGGTGTCCAAGGAGCGTTAGCGGAATCAACTAATGCAGTATTTCCTAATTCAGCTCAAAATGCAGCGCAAGGAATGTTTGGTAGCACAGATCAAAGACAAAACTCTGTAACCCCTATACTTAAAAAATGCAATAAAAAATATTAATATGAAAAACATTAAAAACTTAAAAGTAGATCTATCAGGTCAGGTAGGTGAAAACGCTATTTGGGACGGACCTTTAAGCAAGGAAGGTTTTCCAATGGGAAAAGGATCTAGCTCAGGCAAAGATGGACTAGAAGTATCTAAATATCCTTGCGATTATAAAGCAGGACCAATTACACAACGCGCAAAAACATACAAATAATGAGTTCACCATTTCAACAAAAATTTTCATTAAAAAACCCTTTTGGGAAAAATAAACAAAAAAATCCAAAACTAAACTCTGTAGACACTGAAAGCGATTTACCAGAAGCTCAGTTCGCAGGAGACGACATAGAGTCTTACGATCCTAAAGGAGCGGTTGTTGCTGAGAGACTTAAAGAAAACTATCCTGAATCTGTAGATCCACAAGAGTTTCCAGGGGACGACGGTTACGATTAATTAATACCTAAAACAATAACAATGGCATATAAACAAACTCCTCTAAACATGGGTCCATCACCTTTAAAAGGTAACTACGAAAGCGGTGTTGACGGTATACGTTATGTTTCCACTGCACCTGCTTTTCAAGACATGCAAAACAAGATAGCCGGTGGAACTGCAAAAGCTATAGACGGTCTTAAACCTAAAGAACCAGATACTAGTAAAGAAACTAATTCTAGTGATTACGATAACTCTGTTATTAATAACTACTACTACGGAAATCAAGATAAAGGTAAAGGTAAATTTAATTTTGATGTCGATGTCCCTACTGTAAAAGAATTAAAAATAAAAGGTTTCGATCCTAAAGACTTCCCAACAACCGAAGGTAGCGGTGGCGGTGGTTCAGATGCTATTAAAAATAGAACCAAAATTAACGTAAGACTCTCAGATTCGCAAGCTTGGAAAGGTATGTCTAGTGAAGAAAAATTAAAATATGGAAGTTTAGGAAATTTTAAAAAAGCAGCTCAAAAATACAGAGACGATTTTGGTACTAAAAAATGGGACAAAAAACAAGCGGAGAGAACAGGTGTTTCTCAAGTAGGAACAAGGACTAGAAAATATGAAACTAAAAACCAAGACCCAGAAAAATTAATATCGGACATAACAACAGGAAATTACTATGGAATCTAAAGGGCTAGGTGATACAGTTGAAAAAATCACCACAGTAACTGGTGTTAAACAACTAGTTGAATTAGCTTCTGAAAAAATAGGAAAACCTTGTGGTTGCAATAAAAGAAAAGAAATACTAAACAAAATTTTTCCTTATAAAAAATAAATATGGCTTTTAAACTAGATAACCCACCTTTCCACATGGACAACACTCCAATATATCGAGTAGATATGGAAGACGGTGTTATGGGAAAAGCTAATAACAATGGTTCTATAACCATAAATAAAGATTTACATCCAGATCAAGTAGAAGATGTAGTTGCTCACGAAAAAATTCATTTAGAACAAATGGATAGAGGTGACTTAGATTACGACGATGATTACGTATACTGGAAAGGTAAAAAATATTCACGAGCTGATATGAAGGAAGGTGCTAAAAACCTGCCTTGGGAAGCTGAAGCTTATAGAAGATCATAATGAAGACATCTAAGACAGGTTATTTAAAAAACAGCCCTGATGTTAACGAGCCTAAAAATACTATATTAGGAGGCGATATAACAATGAAAGGAGTCGATTTTAAAGTACTAGGTACTGATGACCGAGGGTATACAAAAATAATGTACCCAGGATATGATTATAAATTTCCTGGCGCGAAATACGTAACAGAAACACCAATTAAAAAATAAAAAAATCAAATAAAAAGTAGTGAAAAAAATAATTCAATGGCTATCGGGTGGCGTTATCAAGGAAATTGGTAACGTCATCGACAAGCTTACTACAACTGAAGAGGAAAGGTTAGAAGTAAAGAAACAAATACAGCAGATATTAGAAGATGCAGATACTAAAGCTCAATTAGAAGTTAGTAAGCGTTGGGAAGCAGATATGAAGTCTGATAGTTTTTTAAGTAAAAACATTAGACCAATGATCTTGATATATTTAACTGTAATCTTTACGTCTCTAGCTTTCTTTGATGGTAATATCGGTGAGTTTGGGCTAGCTAAAGAATACATACCAATATTTCAAACATTGTTAGTAACCGTTTACGGAGCTTATTTTGTAGGTAGAACTTGGGAAAAAGCAAAGTCAATAAGTAATAAATAGAAAAACAAGTAATAATAAATTATAAACAATTAAATTAAATCAAATGAGTAAAAAAATCACAGAAGAGCAATTAAAACAAATCAACGAAAGCCAAGATAAATTAATGGGTTTAGTTAATCAAATTGGTATTTTAGAATCACAAAAGCATGGACTTTTACATCAAGTGGCAGATGCTAACAAAGAGCTAGAAGATTACAAGCTTGAGTTAGAAAAAGAGTACGGTCCAGTTAATATAAACCTAAAAACAGGTGAATATGAAATTATTGAAGAAGACGCTAAACTAGAAAAAGCGTAATATGTCTTCAATTGTAAGAAAAATAAGTATTGGTTCTGACTACAAAAACGATGCTATGCATTATTCTGTAGGTCAACAAGTTTACGGGGGTCACGAGATTTCACATATACTTTTTGACGAGTCTGATAACTCTTACAATATTCACATTAAGAAAAACAACGAGGTATTGCCATGGAAGAAGTTTAATTCTCACATGGCAATATCCGTTGAATATGACTTAGAGTATTGAAAGCTTTATACGACTTTATAGTAGAGCCATTAGGTGAAAAATACAGTAATAAAATAACAATAGCCGGCAAGGAGTTAGTTGTAAATACAAAAATTGAAGATTTTAAATTTGTTAATAGACTAGCTAAAGTAGTAGAAACACCTCAGGCTTTTAATACTGATATTGAAGTTGGTGATATAATTGTTATACACCAAAACGTGTTTAGAGTATTCTATGACATGAAAGGAAGAAAAAAGAAAAGTAGATCTTGGTTTAAAGATGAGTGGCATTTTTGTGCTATAGATCAAATTTACTTATATAATAAAGGTGACAAATGGAGGTCTTTCGGAGACAGATGTTTTGTTTCACCTATAAAAAATACAGAGTCTTTAACGCTAGATAAAGAAAGAAGCCTTGTTGGTATATTAAAATATGACAATAGCTCCTTAAATGCGCTAGGAATCAACTCAGGGGACTTAGTTGGTTACACGCCAAACGGAGAATGGGAGTTTTTAATTGACGGAAAAAGATTATACTGTATGAAATCTAATGATATCGTAATTAAATATGAATACCAAGGAAACGAAGTTGAACATAATCCAAGCTGGGCAAAAAGCAGTAGAGGAGTTGATCAAAGTAGCTAAAGAAGCTATTGTTGATTCGGATGACGATATATCGGCTGACAGATTAAAAAATGCTGCAGCTACAAAAAAGTTAGCTATATTTGATGCTTTTGAAATACTAAATAGAATAGAAGCTGAAGAAAATATGTTAAACGAAAAACCAGTGGAAGTTAAAGAAGAAAAATCTTTTAAAGGCTTTGCAGAAGGGAGATCTAAGTAATGTACGAGCAAACTTTATATAAAATACTTAAAGACCATATTAAGCCTAAAGTTTTAAAAAGAACTAACAGGTATAAAAAATGGGAGTACGGTTATAACGAAGAGCACGACATGGTTGTTATAAGTAAAACCGGTGAAATAGGTGAAATTTATGAAATACAAGATTTAAAAATAGCTTTACCAAAAGCTGAAAATGTACATACATTTGAAGACGACAGATGGAGTTATACTAAGTACCCAAAGGAGCTTAGTAAAATAAAATCAGTATTTGACTGGGAAGAATATCCTTTGGAATTTAAAGAAAAATGGTATGATTACATTGATGAAGAATTTAATAGAAGAGGACAAGGTTTTTGGTTTTATAATAAAGGGTTGGCTACTTACATTACTGGCACTAACTATATGTACTTGCAGTGGAGCAAGATTGACGTTGGGCAACCAGACTTTAGGGAATCAAACAGATTATTCTATATATTCTGGGAAGCTTGTAAAGCAGATAGACGATGTTACGGTATGTGCTATCTCAAGAACAGACGATCGGGTTTTTCGTTTATGGCTTCAGGAGAAACTGTTAACCAAGCAACGATATCTTCAGATGCTAGATTTGGTATACTCTCCAAGTCTGGACCAGATGCAAAAAAAATGTTTACAGACAAAGTTGTACCAATATCGGTCAACTATCCGTTCTTTTTCAAACCGATACAAGACGGTATGGATAGACCGAAAACAGAGCTCGCTTATAGAGTTCCCGCGTCGAAGTTTACAAGACGCAAGCTCGACTCAAACGAGAAGCTACAAGAAATTACAGGGCTCGACACGACTATCGACTGGAAGAACACGGGCGACAACTCGTACGATGGTGAGAAATTAAAACTACTAGTACACGACGAAAGTGGAAAGTGGGAGAGACCAACAAATATATTAAACAACTGGAGGGTTACAAGAACCTGTTTAAGACTAGGTTCTAGAATTATAGGAAAGTGTATGATGGGATCAACATCTAACGCTTTAGATAAAGGAGGAGATAACTTTAAAAAACTTTACAATGATTCAGACGTTACACAAAGAAACGCCAATGGACAGACTCGCTCAGGACTCTATTCTTTGTTCATACCTATGGAATGGAACTACGAAGGCTACATTGATTCTTATGGCTTTCCTGTATTCAACACACCAGAAAAAGAAGTAGTAGGCCCTTTTGGCGATCCAATTACTCAAGGTGTTATAGAGTATTGGGACAATGAAGTTGAAGGTCTTAAAAATGATCAAGATGGTTTAAATGAATTCTACAGACAGTTTCCGCGCACAACTAAACACGCGTTTAGAGATGAGTCTAAAGAATCTTTATTTAACTTGTCAAAAATATATGAGCAAATAGATTTTAATGAAGATCTTAAAAACTCAATCAATGTTACACAAGGAAGTTTTCAATGGGAAAACGGTGTTAAAGATACAAAGGTTATATTTGTACCAAACAAAAGCGGTAGATTCAGAGTTTCCTGGGTTCCACCTTTAAATCTCCAAAATCGTGTGATAATAAAGGGTGGACTGAAATATCCAGGCAATGAACACTGTGGAGCTTTTGGTTGTGATAGTTACGATATATCAGGCACGGTTGATAAAAGGGGATCAAATGGATCTCTACATGGTTTAACTAAGTTTAGCATGGAAGACGTGCCTCCAAACCATTTCTTTTTAGAATATATAGCTAGACCACAAACTGCTGAAATATTTTTTGAAGACGTATTGATGGCTTGCGTATTTTATGGAATGCCAATACTAGCAGAGAATAACAAACCTAGATTATTATACCACTTTAAAAGAAGAGGTTATAGACGCTTCTCTATAAATAGACCAGATAGAAAATATAATAAACTATCAGTAACAGAAAAAGAGCTTGGTGGAATACCAAATTCAAGTGAAGATATAAAGCAAGCTCACGCTGCTGCTATAGAATCCTATATAGAAGATTTTGTAGGATTAAAAGAAACTGGCTATGGAGATATGTACTTTCAAAGAACACTGGAAGACTGGGCTAAATTTAATATAAACAACAGAACAAAGCACGATGCTTCTATTAGTTCTGGATTAGCTTTAATGGCTTGTAATAAGCATAGATACGCTCCATCAGCTCCAGTTAAAAGAGAAGCTGTAAATTTAGGAATTAAAAAATATGACAACAAAGGTGTCACATCAAAAATAATAAGTTAAATGGGTATATACACTAACACCAATAGCGCTTTTCCAAGCCAAGTAGTAAGCGACGCTGAAAAAGCTAGCTGGGAATACGGAAACCAAGTTGCTCAAGCAATAGAGTATGAGTGGTTTGACCAAGGCAGAACTGGAGGCAATAGGTACTTAACAAACTGGAACAACTTCCACTCGTTGAGACTATATGCTAGAGGTGAACAACCGGTGCAGAAGTACAAAGATGAATTATCTATAAACGGTGATTTGTCTTATCTTAATTTAGACTGGAAGCCAGTACCTATTTTATCTAAGTTTGTTGACATAGTGGTTAATGGTATATCGCAAAAGTCTTACGATATAAAAGCTTATTCTCAAGACCCAAGTTCTGTGAAGAAAAGAACAGAGTATGCGTCTAAGCTTCAAGAAGACATGGCTGCTAAAGAATATTTAGAAGGCTTAAAGCAAACGCTAGGTATTGACTTATATCAATCACCTAGTGATGTGGTTATTCCAGGATCCAAAGAAGAGCTAGAGTTACATATGCAGCTCAGCTACAAGCAGTCAATTGAGATAGCAGAAGAGGAAGCTATATCAACTGTATTTGCTCAAAACAAGTTTGACTTAGTTAGACGTAGATTAAACATGGATCTTACAACTATAGGTATTGCAGCTGGCAAAACTAATTTTAACACAGCTGAAGGCATCACTATTGATTACGTAGATCCAGCTTATATGGTTCACTCATACACGGAAGATCCAAACTTCGAGGATATATATTACGTAGGTGAAGTAAAGTCTATAACAATACCAGAGCTTAAGAAAGAGTTTCCTAACATATCACAAGAGGAGTTAGAGAGAATACAAAAAACACCTGGAAACAGGCAGTATATAACTGGTTGGGGTAATTATGATGAAAATACTGTACAGATTATGTACTTTGAGTACAAAACTTACCACAATCAAGTTTTTAAAATAAAGCAAACAGACTCAGGATTATTAAAAGCTTTGGAAAAACCAGACACGTTTGATCCGCCTGAGAATGATAACTTTGAAAGAGTATCTAGGTCTATAGAGGTTTTATACACTGGCGCTAAAGTTTTAGGAACTAATACTATATTAGACTGGAGTCTAGCAGAGAACATGTCTAGACCAATGGCAGACACGACTAAGGTTGAAATGAATTACACGATATGTGCTCCTAGAATGTATAAGGGACGCATCGAGTCTATTGTAAGTAAATGTATTGGATTTGCAGATATGATTCAACTAACGCATCTTAAACTGCAACAGGTAATGTCTAGAATGGTACCAGACGGTGTTTATTTAGATATGGACGGTTTAGCTGAAGTAGATCTTGGTAATGGAACTAATTACAATCCCGCCGAAGCATTAAATATGTATTTCCAAACTGGTTCTATTGTAGGTAGATCAATGACGCAAGATGGTGATATGAATCCAGGTAAAGTGCCTATTCAAGAACTTAATAGCTCTAGCGGACTTGGTAAAATACAGGCGCTAATACAAACATATCAGTATTACTTACAAATGATACGCGATGTAACGGGATTAAACGAAGCCAGAGATGGAAGCACGCAAGACAAGAACTCATTAGTAGGTCTTCAAAAGATGGCGGCTAACGCGTCTAATGTAGCAACCAGACATATCAAACAAGCTAGTTTATACCTTACGCTAAAGCTAGCAGAGAACGTGTCTCTTAAAATAGCAGATGCTTTGTATTTTCCATTAACAGCTGAGTCTCTTAAAAACTCTATATCTACTTATAACGTTAAAACGTTAGAGCAGGTTGTTGATTTAAACCTATACGACTTTGGTATATTTTTAGAACTAGAACCAGATGACGAAGAGCAAGCTAAATTAGAGGAAAATATACAGGTTGCGCTAGGCCAAGGAGGTATTGACCTAGAAGATGCTATTGATTTAAGACAAATTAAAAATCTTAAACTAGCTAATCAAATGCTTAAGGTAAAACGTAAGCAAAAAGCTATTCAAGATCAAGCTAACCAACAAGCTAATATACAAGCACAAGCTGATGCTCAGGCTAGTACAGCTGAAAAAACAGCTATGGCTGAAGTTCAAAAGCAAGAAGCTATATCAGGTTCTAAAGTTCAATACGAACAAGCTAAAGCTCAAATGGAAATAAATAAAATGCAAATAGCAGCTGATTTAGAAAAAATTAAAATGCAACAAAAGTTTGAATATGATATGCAGCTTAAGCAAATGGAAGTTCAGGCAATGCAGCAAAAAGAAGCAGCTATAGAAGACAGAAAAGATAAACGTAGCAAAATGGAAGCTACACAACAAAGTGAAATGATAAGTCAACGTCAGAACGATAGCTTACCTAAAGACTTTGAAAACGAACCCGATATGGGTATGCAAGCTTTCATGTAGAAAGTAACAACTATTTAATTATATTATATTATGTCAGAAGTAAAAACAAATGAACCTGTTAAGCAGGAAGGTGAGTTTAAACTTAAAAAGAAAACTCCAAAAAAACTAACTAAAACAAGTGACGAGCCTGTTAAAGTTAACATCAAAGAACCTTTAGTTGAACTAGAGCCAGA
>Ga0206131_10006979_pt1 | contig 11423 bp, 13 predicted proteins | sample Helgoland_Spring_FD_148636 | JGI IMG/M metagenome (GOLD analysis project Ga0206131, IMG submission 148636) | Pelagic subsurface seawater microbial communities from Kabeltonne, Helgoland, North Sea - Helgoland_Spring_Bloom_20160517_1 | ecosystem: Environmental > Aquatic > Marine > Epipelagic ... | reverse complement strand
CACAACAAAAAAACGAAATACCATAATATTTAAAATTTAATTGGAAAGAATTCTAAAATTCACTTTCTAGTAATAAGAATTAAATAAGGTTTGAAATATTCAACTCTAGGCGCGATTTCTTTAAAAATATCGCTTCTATTGATGATACACCGTCCTTATCTATAAATAAACAAAGAATAAGATCAATTTCCTTAATTCTATTTGCTTTTTGTAAATAAAATTTAAACAATCTCAATATCTTACAAAAACCTCTATCGTATGCAAACAACATAACAATTGCCATTTTTTCATATTGCTATATAATGAAAAATCATTAAAATGGTTTTCCAAATGAGAAGCAAAATATTAAATCTTTTTGATCAGAAATTGCATAAGTAAATTCTATCGTAAAAGCGTTTTGCCAAGGAACAATATAAAATCCGCCTACATATGAATAATGCCATTCATTCGACACATCATTATCAAACCAAACTCTCACTGAATCATATAACCCGAAAATTCCGTATTTAACTGGAATTATAGGTGTACTAGCAGAGCCTAAATGAAATCTCAATTCAGTATTTACAAATGCTCCAGAATCTCCGGCATATCGATTTCTAGTAAAACCTCTATTGTTTGCTTGTTGGCCTATTGTACTTTTTTAATAAAACGGTGTATCACCATATGTATAGCTATAACCCCCTCTAATAGACAAGGTTGTTGGTTTGTTACTTCCAACAGATGTAAAAATAGTTGCCTCAGAATCAATACGCCCACCAAGTCCCAATTCCCTATGTGTATTATAAAAACTATTATTTAAAACATTAAACCTAATCCCTGAAGTAGGAATAAATTTGTTATCCGTTAAGTCAATATCAAGTTCCATTTCAGTCTCTATTAACGTTGTAGAACCTAAACCATCAGCATTAGTAAGGCCATCATAAAACGTTTCTTGATTGGCAGTTTTTGGATTGGGTTGAACATCTATGTATTCAACTTTTAATTTTGGTGTAAATGAAGATCTCTCCCAAAGAGATTTTTCAACTCCTATACAACTGTAATACACAGAAGTTTTGTTTTTATAAAAGTCATTGAGATTCAATTCATCATTTTTAACAGCTTCATTGCCACAACCATAGAACATTGGATAGTTTCTATCGTTATTGACAGCGCCTAAGCCCAAAACTAAATCCCATGCTGAGTTAGACCTTTTAATTTTTGTTTCATATTCCAACACAAAATTCAGATTAGATGTAAATGTTCCTACGAACAGTGAATTTCTGGCAAATTCATCTTTTCCAAATCCTCTTTTTATAGTACGATATGAAAAACCACCTATGAGTCCATCATCTGTGTTATATCCTAATATTGGAAGCAGCACATTATAATTATAGTCAAATAAATTCTGAGAGCCAAATTTGATTTCATTCCGTGTTTTTACAACTTTCGTTTCAGTACCAAAGGCTACTTCATCCTTTTTGCTCTTATCATAAACAAAGGTGCTCTTCCCACCATTAACTGTAGAATTATCTCTAATAACATCCACTCCTTTACCACCAACAATTCTCAAATTAATGCTGCTTGCAGAACTTCCACTTGCATCAAAAACATCTTTTTTACCAAGACAATAAACAACAAATTCCTCTGTTTCATCTTTCTTAATTAGTCTTGAATATATCTGTTCCTCGTTTTCTCCATCCCTATGCATTTTATGCACATCCACTTGAACATTACCATCACCTAACCTCTTAAACTCAAAGTATTCATTATCATTTGTTCCTACTACATAAATATTTTTTGCCAATAGTTATTAATCTTCGGTAATTCCATCAGAAAAAATATTTCGTCTAGAGATCATTCGTTTGCGAAGTTGTTTCTCCAGCACCTCCTCTTGCATATGGTAATTACCATCTACCAAATTTATCTGTTGATCATATTCGTGTCCTGAAACAAAAACAATACCGGTATGGATGTTAGAAATATTTAGAATTTGATTTTTAAAGTTTCAATACTTCGCAGTATTTAATCCGTTGCTGCCACCTATGTGTTTTCTATGTATGTTTCTAAAAGAACCAATAATTGGTGGAGCAAAGTGCATGGCTCCATTTTTATAACCTGCAAATTGTCAGTATGAAACTAAAGGGTGGTGAATAGCAATAATAATGTTTTTATTATCTGAATCCGCAATAGCAGATTCTAATTCAGTCCTTAATTCTCTTGCTGCCAAATTAGAACAATCACCATCTTCCTCATTTTGATGATTGTCGTCCATGAACCAATAAGAATTAATTACTATAATTCTGACATGCTTACTTACATCTACAACTTCAGGTCCTAGGCAGCCATTTTCAGGAAAAAAACATTTGTGCTTACCTAATTTTGATTCAATGTAGCTTTCTAGTTTTTTAACTTATTTTATCGGATTTCCTTTCACAAAGCTCCATTCTTTATCTCCAGGTATAATTATTGAATATGGGGCGTCATGGTTTTTAACTACTTTTTCAAATGACAATATTTCTTTACTATTTGCCTCAAGTGTTCCAATATTTGCCAAGATATAAACACTATGATCATTAATATTACTCTTCGAATAACCAGTAGAACTTATTGTCAATAGACAAATAGTAAATAGGAATTTGATCCTATTTTCCATTGAGGAAGTTTTAATATTTTAAACGAACTTCTTCTTAAGAAAATAACTCACATCATTTATAAGTTTCAAGTTGAATAAAAAAAAGACAAATAAAAAAATAACTACATTTGTATTGATATGTATAAGAGAGTTTACAAAAAGATAAAAAGTCACATTTGTCAATAAAACAAAAGATGCTAAGATTTCTATATTTCATAATTATAATTGGAATCAATAATCAGTTAGGAAACGCACAAAAAACTGATTTCAATAATAAGGAAATACTCAAGTTTGAAAGTCCATATGAGATAAAACTGGGAAAAACCATTGGCCTCTATGCCGTAGGGATCGCAGGGCGTTTAGGTGGAGAAGCCATTGTCAGAAATTTAGATCCTTTAACAGCAGACGATATAGCAAATCTTAATCCAGACAATATTAATTTCTTAGACAAGGGAGCAATTAATAACTTAAACAACTCAGCCAGAGTATTAAGTGATGTAATTAGAGATGTATCATATGCTTTTCCGTTTATAACATTTTTTGACAAACAAATGGGTCAAAATTGGACTCATATAGCAATTATAGGCACCCAAGCTCTTACTTTAAACTCAGCAGTCACAATCTTAACTAAAGGGCTCTCTAAAAGGACTAGGCCATTTGTATATAACCCGAAAGCGCCTGTTGATGAACGCGAAAGCACCGCTGCAAGATTATCTTTTTTTTCAGGGCATACTTCAACAACAGCTGTGATGTCCTTTGTAACTGCCAAGTTTTTCTCAGATTTTTATCCTAACAGTCCATTACGTCCGTATTTTTGGGGCGGAGCCACAATACTAACAATTACTGCAGGTTATTTAAGGTACGCAGGCGGAAAACATTTTATAACTGATGTTGTAGCAGGTGGTGTTGTTGGAGCAGCAATAGGTATTCTATTGCCACAATCTTACAAAAAACGTCAATTAACAACCGATATAAGTTATAACTTAATAAGCGTTGGGAACGGCATTGGACTGTGTTTGACATTCTAATTCACAGCTATACTGGTTAATAAGATTGAGAAAGTCCTAGTATTTGTACAATAGTCTAAATATAGTATTGATAAATGAAATCTAATCAATTATAAGGCTCCCATGGCGTTAAAATAAAAGAAGACAGAAACCAACAATTACTTATCGTTAGTACGTCTTAGTATAAAAGAGCTGTCATGATGTCAAACTTCATAAGAGGTAAATATATATTTGCAATTTTATTATTGTTCATAAGTTTTAATTCTACAAAAGCGTGTTCTTGCATTGGTACCTCAAGCTTTTGTGAATCAACATTTTTCAGTTCCAATATTGCTCTTGTTAAAGTTATAGATAAAAGTACTCCAGATAAATACTCATCATTTGATGTTGAAGTAAAAGAAGTGATATCAGGTAACGTCAGTGAACAAAAGTTATCTATAAATTACAACCCTACAAGCTGTACTGAATTTATTTCAGTTAGTATTGATGACGAATTGATTATCAACTTTAGTACAACTTACGAAATTGACGAAGCACCTTTCCTGCAATAGGATTTGGTAGTTGTGCTGTCAACTATCTGACATTGAAAAACAATATTGTTTCTGGCAGAATTTATGGAACTGAAAACATAGAATTATCAGTAGATGATTTCTACGAAAATCTCAATGACTGTGCTGACTTAATTTTTGTTGATCAAGATAATACATTCATAAAAAATCTATTTAGAATAGTTGAAAATCCAGTCTTATCAGAATTGAATATTCAAACGCCAGTATTTTTAGATGAAAAATTTGACATTTCAATTTATAACAACCAAGGCAAGTTGATAAAAGTTGAAAGTAATACATTCGGCGGCTTAAAAACTATTGATGTAAATACATTCAGCTCAGGATTGTACTTTTCTACATTCAATGTACGCAATTTGATATTCACAAAGAAATTCATTAAAATATAAAAGGCAAGATCAACTGAGTAGAATTTGGATTGTCGTTTTAATGTGTGTAATCATTTCTATTTATTATTAATCAAATGAAGTATCATCTGCTCAATGTTTCCAACATAGCGCCCGGACTGGCGTTCAACATTATCGCGGGCTCGGAGCCGCCATTTAATTTCAAACATAAAAAAAGGCATTCTGAATTTCAGAATGCCTTTTTGTTTTATTTAAAAGCCTACTTGCATTTCGCTGAATTTATCCTTCTAACGCTGCAGCACCACCAACAATCTCTAAAATTTCATTGGTAATAGACTCTTGTCTAGCTTTATTATAAAGAATCTTCAGATCCTTTAATAATTCATTTGCATTTTCAGTTGCTTTGTCCATTGCTGTCATTCTTGCACCATGCTCACCCGCATTCATATCCAAAACAAATTTTTGGAAAGACGTTTGTAGAATACTTGGGATCAATTGCTCTAGTAATTCTTCTTTTGAAGGCTCAAATAAATAATCAGCATTTTGTTGCTTCAATTTTGGGTCCTTTGAAACTTCCAATTTAGGAACTGGTAAAAACTGAACAGCCTTTGGATTTTGAATTCCTGCATTTTTAAACTGACTATAAACAACATAAATTTTGTCATAGTCTCCATCAATATAGTTATCCATTAGTTGTTGTGAAAACGTAGCCAAATTATCATAACTCAAATCTAGAGTTAAATCCATTTTGTCAGTAATCAAGTTACAACCGTCAACTTTACGCTTTAAGAAATCCAAACCTTTCTTACCCAAAAAATGAATATCAATCTTACCTGCTGCTTGTTCTTCTTTATAGTTTTTTAAAACCTTTAAAGTTTCTTTACCTATGTTGGCATTGAATGCTCCAGCTAATCCTCTGTTAGAAGTAATAACTACAATCGCCATTTTATTAACTTCTCTTTGCACAGAAAAAGAAGACGATGCATCACCATCAAGATTGCTTAAGATGTTAACCATCATTTTGTTCAATCTATCCGCATAAGGACGCATTTCTGTAATCGCCTGTGTAGCTCTTCTCAACTTAGCAGCAGAAACCATTTTCATGGCTTTTGTAATTTGCTGAGTCGAGTTTACAGAAGTTATACGTTCTCTGGTTTCTTTTAATTTACCTGACATCTATTCGCTTTTACAATTAAATAAAGCTAATCAATCTAAGAAAATTGCTTAGATATATCTGCAGCCAAAGCTTCAACTTTTACTACAGCATCTTTGTCCAACTTACCTTTTCTAAATGTTTCTAATACTTCAGGATGCTTTTGCTCCAAGGTTGCTAAAAACTGAGTTTCAAATTCAGTTATTTTATCAACAGGAACATTTCTCAATAATCCTTTAGTACCTAAATAGATAATTGCAACTTGCTTTTCCACTGGGAAAGGTGTGTATTGACCTTGCTTTAAGATCTCAACATTTCTCTTACCTTTTTCCAATACTGACATTGTTGCTGCATCCAAGTCAGAACCAAATTTAGAGAATGCTTCTAGCTCTCTAAATTGCGCTTGATCCAATTTCAATGTACCAGATACTTTTTTCATAGATTTGATCTGTGCAGATCCACCTACTCTTGATACAGAGATACCTACGTTAATTGCTGGTCTAATACCTGCATTAAATAAGTTAGACTCTAGGAATATTTGACCATCTGTAATCGAAATTACATTAGTCGGAATATAAGCAGAAACATCACCTGCTTGAGTTTCAATAATTGGAAGTGCCGTTAAAGACCCACCACCTTTAATCAATCCTGCAGCTTTCAAACTTTCAGGAATATCATTCATTTGATTTGCAATTTCATCATTGTTAATGACCTTTGCAGCTCTTTCTAATAATCTTGAGTGAAGGTAGAATACATCACCTGGGTAAGCTTCCCTTCCCGGTGGTCTTCTAAGCAATAAAGATACTTCTCTATATGCAACCGCTTGTTTTGACAAATCATCATAAATGATCAAAGCTGGTCTTCCTGTATCTCTAAAGAATTCTCCAATACATGCTCCAGCAAATGGTGCATAGAATTGAAGTGGTGCAGGATCTGATGCTGGAGCACATACGATTGTTGTATATGCCATTGCGCCAGTTTCCTCTAATACTTTAGCTACTTGTGCCACAGTAGAAGCTTTCTGTCCTGATGCTACATAAATACAGTATACAGGCTCACCTCTATCGTAAAATTCTTTTTGGTTTATTATTGTATCTAAAGCAATAGCTGTTTTACCAGTTTGTCTATCACCAATAATCAATTCTCTTTGACCTCTTCCAATAGGAATCATGGCATCAATCGCCTTAATACCTGTTTGTAAAGGTTCAGTTACTGGTTGTCTGTAGATTACACCTGGTGCCTTTCGTTCAATTGGCATTTCATATGTATCTCCAACAATAGGACCTTTACCATCAATTGGTTCTCCTAATGCGTTTACTACTCTTCCACAAAATCCCTCTCCTACATTAATCGATGCAATACGACCAGTTCTTCTTACTATTGTACCTTCTTTGATACCATCACTTGGACCCATCAATACAACTCCAACGTTGTCTTCCTCAAGGTTAAGAACGATAGCTTGAACGCCAGTTTCAAATTCAACAAGCTCACCAGCTTTTGTCTTTGTCAATCCGTAAACACGCGCAATACCATCACCAACTTGCAGTACTGAACCTACTTCTTCTAGTTCTGTCTCTGATTTAAAACCAGATAATTGTTGTTTAAGAATTGCGGATATTTCCTCAGGTTTAACCCCAGCCATATCAATTTATTTTAGTTTGAATTAATCTATTTATTATCTAAAAATTGTTTTCTGACACCTCTTAACTTGTGAGCTATACTGGCATCATATAATTTATCTTCCATCTCAATGACAAAACCACCAATCAAGTCAGGATCTACATCTGTAGTAATTTCCACTTCTTGATCAGTTGCGTCACTTTGTAATAAAGTTGCTTTGATTGTATTCAATGCAGACTCGGACATAGGACTTGCTGTTGTCAATTTAATTTCTGATATCTTTTTGTACTTTTTATATTGTTGTAAAAAAGCCGTAGTGATTTCTGGCAATTCTGATTCTCTTCCTTTTTTTGCCAAAAGGTCAAAAAACATACCTGTCGTTTTACTCAAACTATCACCAAAAATTGCTTTGAAAACAGATATTTTCTTGCTTGCTTTGATGATTGGACTTTCTCTATTTGACATAGCCTCTTTTAAAGTCACCATATCATTATAGATACCTTCCAATGTATTTTGCTCAATTCCTAAGTCTAGAATTGATTTTGCATATCGTGTGGCTATTCTAAAATTTGCCATACTTATTAATTAAACTTTATTTCGTCAATCAAATTACCTACGAATGATTCGTGATCATTGTCACCAGCCAATTGTTTTCTGATTATCTTTTCAGCAATATCAGTAGCCAACGTTCCAACTTCATTCTTAACAGAAATCATTGCAGCTTTGCGCTCGTTTTCAATTTCCAATTTAGCACTTGTTACAATTCTTGAAGCTTCTTCTTTTGCTTTCGCTTTTGCTTCATTGACAATTGTATTTTTAGCATCAATAGCTTCCTTTAAAATCTTTCCTCTTTCTTCTCTAGCTTCTGCTAAAATTTGCTCGTTCTCGGCATTTAACTTTGCCATTTCTTCTCTAGCCAAAGCTGCTTGCTCTAAAGAATCTTTAATATCCGATTCTCTTTTTTTCAATGCATTGGCGATAGGCTTGAATGCATATTTACCCATGATTAACCAAAACAAAACAAATATGACCAAAGACCATAATGCTAATCCTGGTGTTGGCTGAAATGGTGCGAATCCGCTTAAGTATATCATTTATATAATATTTCTCTTTTTAAAAATTTGAAAAACATCGGCTACTCTGCCAACCGCATTTTACCGATGTTTAATTTTCGATATCTTACTTGATAAAGAAAGCAAGTAGAATTGCAATCAATGCTGCACCCTCCATAAAGGCTGCCATCAAAATCATTGCTCCTCTGATGTCACCTGCTGCTTCTGGTTGTCTTGCGATAGCTTCTACGGCTTTTCCACCGATTTGTCCCAATCCAATTCCAGCGCCGATTACTGCTAATCCTGCTCCTAAAGCTGCTAATGTTCCAGTCATGTTAAATCAAATTTTATTAAATAATTAATGATGTTCTTCTGTCGCAGCACCAATATATGATGCTGTTAATATAGTAAATACAAATGCTTGAACAAATGCTACAATCAATTCAATTGACATCATAAAGATCGTCAAAGGAATTGCCAAGATAGTTCCTGTAGTAGCTCCTGCCATATTTGTACCTGAATTACCAAATATAAAAATCAAACCTACAAAACTTAATATTGCAATGTGTCCAGCAGTAATATTACCAGCCAAACGCAACATCAATGTCAAAGGCTTTATAAATAATCCCAGCACTTCTACTGGTGTTAAAATCAACTTCACAAACCATGGCACTCCTGGAAAATTAAATATGTGTCCCCAGTAGTTTTTGTTACCACTAAAATTTGTAATAAGGAATACCAAAACAGCTAAAATCATTGTAACTGTCAAACTTCCAGAAACATTCACACTTCCTAAAAATGGAATTTGACCCCATAAATTAAGACCTAGAATGAAGAAGAAAATTGTCATTAGCAATGGCAAATACTTCTCATATTTCTTTTCGCCAATAAAAGGAATTGCTACATCGTCTCTTATAAACTGAAATACCGGCTCAAGAAATGATTGAATTCCTGATGGTGCTTGACCTTCATTCTTTGTGTAGGCTTTTGCTGCAGCTCTGAATGCAAAGAATAAAATTAAACATACAATTAACATTGAGACGACACTCTTGGTTGGACTTAAATCCATAAATGAAGTGACACCTCCACCTAATATACCACCATCCCAAATAGTCTTTTGCTCAAGTAAAAATCCTTTGCCACCTATTACGGCATATCTCCTTTCTACTGATTTACCATCTGCTCCAGCTACTTCAACTCTCCCAAAACCATCTACAGCAGTTGTTCCATCAACAAACTTATCTGAACAAGCCAATTTGTGAATATTTCCTTCAAAAAGAACATACCCATTGTAACTCTTTGCACCATTGTCATGATGACCTGCTTCAAACTTTCCTGTTGAGAAAAACTCAACACCTCTGTCCTTAGAATATAAAATTGCAGGTAGTGGAATTCTTACAGCATCTAATATTGTATAAACATTAGCATCACTGATATGGTGAATTGCTGTTGCTGTTGGATCATACTCATGGTTTTGATCAACACTTACAGAAGCACCACAATCCGTATTCGGATTAGAAATCAAATAATTAGCATGATGATGATCGCCATCATGTCCTGCATGAGTTTCTCCATTATCGTGGTCATGACCAGCATGTGATTCATGGTCATGAGCGTGATCATGATTATGTCCGTCTCCGTGATCGTGATCGTGTCCTTGTGCCAGCATAAAAACGCTGATCATCGAAAATAAAATAAAACTGAATAGTCTTCGCATCAATTAGGCTACTTAAATTCGGCACAAAGGTATAATTTATAGGCATTATTAATGGCATTTTTATCAATTATTATCTATCAAAATGAAATAAATTTTTAGATTAACAAATAACTTAATATATGAGTATTTTACGGTTGGTGGTAATACCTATCACATTACCTAACAAACTGTAATTTACCGTATAAAAATTAGGTAAAATTGTAAATTCATAAAATATTATACCCTTCGTAAGACTTGACTAAAATGTAAGAATTATTCACTTTTATAGCTGGTTTTCATGGTTTTATAGAGTATAATATGTTAAAAAAAGGATTATCCTCTAAGTCTGTCATAAAAAGTGGTTCTAGAAACCAAAAAAAGCGGCAAGATTATTAATCAATACCGCTTTTTATATTCTTAATAGGCCCTTGTCAGATTTATTTCCTTCAGTGCCTTAAAGCTTTCTATCTCGCTATTGCCGTAGCTCTCTTTTCTCTAATCACAGTCACTTTTACTTGACCTGGATATTGCATTTCATCCTGAATCTTTTGTGAGATCATAAATGCCAAGTCATCAGCAAATGCATCAGTTACCTTTTCGCTTTCAACGATAACACGTAATTCTCTTCCTGCCTGAATGGCATAAGCTTTTTGAACACCATCGTACGAAAGTGCCAAGTCTTCCAATTCACCAATTCTCTTCAAGTAACTTTCTAATATTTCTCTTCTTGCACCTGGTCTTGCGCCCGAAATAGCATCACACGCTTGCACCAAAGGAGAAATAATATTATTCATTTCAATCTCATCATGGTGAGCTCCAACTGCATTTAAGATAACCGGATGTTCCTTCACTTTTTCAAGCATTTGCATACCTAATAGTGCGTGAGGCAATTCAGACTCTTCATCTGCTACTTTTCCAATATCATGTAAAAGGCCAGCTCTCTTAGCCATTTTGATTTGTTTGTTGCTCATTTCCAATTCCGCAGCCATTATAGAACAAAGTGTTGCTGTTTCAATCGAGTGCTTTAATAGGTTTTGACCATAAGATGATCTAAATCTCATTCTTCCTATCATTCTAATGATAGTATCATGAACACCATGAATATCAAGATCGATTACCGTTCTTTCACCAATCTCTTTGATTTGTTCTTCCAGTTGCTTACTTACTTTGGCTACTGTTTCTTCAATTTTCGCAGGGTGTATTCTACCATCAGCTACCAATCGCTTTAATGACAATCTGCAGATTTCCCTTCTTATTGGATCAAAACTTGAAATGACAATAGCCTCTGGTGTATCATCAACAATAATCTCTGCCCCAGTGGCAGCTTCTAATGCTCTAATGTTACGACCTTCTCTACCAATTATCTGACCT
>Ga0206131_10006975_pt1 | contig 11428 bp, 13 predicted proteins | sample Helgoland_Spring_FD_148636 | JGI IMG/M metagenome (GOLD analysis project Ga0206131, IMG submission 148636) | Pelagic subsurface seawater microbial communities from Kabeltonne, Helgoland, North Sea - Helgoland_Spring_Bloom_20160517_1 | ecosystem: Environmental > Aquatic > Marine > Epipelagic ... | reverse complement strand
TATGTAGCCACCAGCACCTGTGATGATTACTATTTTGCTCATACTGCAATCTTTGTACTGTTAACAATTTCAACAGTTGGATTCTCTTCGATCTTTGTTACTGCGTACTTTGCACCAGCAACATGATCTCTATAGCGATTGCCTGTGCGCAACCATTGTTCGCCATTGCCTTCCATGATGTCAATGACTCTGTCAATTGTGCCATCTGTCCAATCTGAAATCAAACCCATGTTGTGATGTGGATTTTCCAACAAGTTGGTTAGCTTGTTTTCAGCATCGTCAATGCTCCACGGCACATACAGTCTATCTGGATCATTGGCAAATGTTTCAGGGAAACTGCGATAGGCTGGATACAGTACATTACAGCCCAGTGCGTCTGCTTCGCTGACAGTGTTACTTACCCAATCTTGTAACGCACAGTTAAACAATACACGACTGTCGTTTACAATTTTGTAGTATTCATCTTTTTTGAGGTTTTCGTGAATCTCAAGAATGCCACGCGACTCAAGTTCTCTTGCACGTTCAATGTATTTAGGATTGTTGCTACGCAATGGGCCACCTTGCAAGATAGCAAAGGTTTGCTGCCCTGGATAAAATTCACTATAACGTTCTACCAGATCCATGTAAAAATCTGGCTGTTTCTCTTGATCAAAACGTGCTGTAAACACAATACGCTTTGAGCGTTCGTGGAAAGGCTTTATCCCTTGGCCCAACCTTTCACGAACTTCCTGTTTGCCAAAGGCAAGCCCTGAGATATTGTAGATAGGTGCTTCCCAGCCTGCAATCTTCATGTGTGCTACCATTTCTTCATTGGTAGCCAACACTGTTGCAAACTCACACACCATCTTCTCGTATAGGCCCATCCACTTTGACATGCCCCACACATGCACGAAATCATCTGGATCAATTGCTTGGGCTAGACAACGTACATAAACGTGGGGTCTTTGTTCTGCAGGGATCTGATCCATGATATATGGAAGACTTTCAATTCCTGGTTGGAACATATCTTCAAAATAAACTACGTCTTCTCCACCACACTCACCGTTGCGCATCATCTGCACTAGATTCATGATCTGGCTCATGCCAAAGTAACTGCGTCCATGTGCATCAAGCACCTGTCCTACACTGATGCTTTGTGTGTCATCAATGGTGTTACCTGGAACATAAACAACGTCAAGACCTCTACGATCAAAAACACGTTTGTTCCATTCAGTTAATTGAAGAGTGTAACGTGCCTCATAGCTTTCGAGGCCCATGTAGAAGAGTTTACGCATAGCTTATCTCCTGCCGCTGTTGTAACGGCCTTGGTTGTTATTTCTATTATTGTCGTTGGTACGTGGACGGAAACCACTCATACGCTTGGTATCTTCCTCCCACATGTTTTTGCAGTTCTTGCCAGCGGAGTATTTGCGGAATTGCTGGTAAGGATACTTTTTGTTGTTGTAAAGGTCTTCGGGATTGTAACGATATCCATAGTTTTGACAAAACAATAGATATGCATCAAGATCATCCCACACTGCTTCTGTGCGTGGGTTTTTATATTGATTAGCCATAATGCTTTCCTTAATGACTAGTTGAAGGGTAGCTGATAATACATCCGTTTTCGCCGTCTTCACTTACATTAATTACAACGTTACGGCCTGGATACTTGCCAGCTATATGTGTATATAGCTCGTCTGCAATCATCTCACAACTTTTATAATCAAGCTGTAGTATGTCTCCGCTGTAAAGACGCTTGAGCCAACGCTGGAACTGAATGAACTCAATGTCTCTGTCATTGTGGAATACATCAATTGCCACTTTAAAATGAAACATATGACGATGTGGATATCCTAAAAATGAAACATCATCCCAGTCGCCTGTTGCCAGCTTTGGATCGTCCAGTGCCGCAGGATACTTGTGAATGCCTTCTTGCTGGAATGTTACCCAAATTGATCTACGAGCAATATCTTTGCTGTGTTCAATATTTTCACGCTGTTCTTGATTCATTATACTACCTCGTCCTTGCTGTAGTCACTCCACGGAGTAAAAACGTCTCTATCCATGAGTTTGTGTAGGCTGTGTGTCCACACACCTGGATTGGTTGCGTCAAAGTCTTTGTCGTCAATTTTGACCATTGTGTTATAGTTGTACAGGCTGACATAAGGAATACTGATACGCAACTGTGCTATGAAGTTGTTGTATTCATCGTAGCCATCTTCGTGAATCTCTTCCAGTTGACTGTATGGCACATCCAGTGTACACAGTATGCCCTGTTTGAGGAAATACGTGATCATGTGTTCCCATTCGCCATATTCTTCAATGCTGTCTTTGTCTGGATCATAACTGTGATTGGCACCAAAAAAGATGTGTTCACAGTCTTTGTATGCTTGTTCGATATCTTCAACTGGCTGCACACCAACTACAAACAGTGTGCGTTTGCCAAATGCTGGTGTATGTTCTACTTCAGTGCCGTAAAAGAATTTAACAGCTTCATGTCCATCACGATTCATTTAAAATTCCTAGTTCTTGTTGAAGTTTTAACATTTCTTCTTTGGCTACAAGTTTACGCTTTTTGGCTTTAACTATTGCTTCACTGCTAACACTGTCATTTTTCATGTATTCAACCAGATCGTGAAGTCTCTTGTGTTCCTTTACCAAGTATTCATAACGTTTTTGCGGATTAGCCATTGAGTACTCCTTAGTGTTCTATAACTATACACTGGTTATGCCATGTTGTCAAGTGCTTCCAATGCCTTTTCGTCAAATTCTTGTTCATTGTCGGTGTCTTCTTCTACATCAAACAAACTGTTAAACTGTGTTGCAGCATTTACAATACGTTTGCCAGTAAAGCCTCTTGTGCCTTTAACACTGTCCCAGAACTTGCTGTATTCGTTAATAATGTTCATTGACTTGGCATAGTCTCTTTGTTCAAACACACGCTCAACAACTTCGCGGAACAGGATTCTGTCAAATGTTTCCTGTACCAGCATGCCCGGAATTACGCCTGCATCATATTCTCTGTTGGCACGTTGCACACTTTCGATGTGCATCCAAACATTGTGACCCATAAGCAATGCATATGAAAAACTATCCCATGATGTTTTGCCTTCTTTGCCAATTTTGTTCAGCATGCCCGGAGCATAGTGACACACATCGCCAATGGTAAGACGCTCTGTTATTGGGCTGTCTTCAAACAGTTTGTGTACGCCATCGGCAAGCACTGCATCACGGAATGGTGTACTATCACCGGAATACTTTTTGTTGTCAACAGTGGGTTCCATTTGGTAACTCCATTTGCCGCGATCTTCAATGCGTATGCTGTTGTATACCTGTCCGTTTGCTGTAGCAAGGAATGGACTTGCACAGTCGAAGCTGATGGTAAAGTTTTCATTAGCATGACGGCGCACACTGCGCTGTATGTCAGTGAGCAAACATGCCCATTCCAGTTTGCTTGTGCCTAGGAAGTGCATCCAATCATGCTGACCTTTTTCCAACAAGCCTTCGTGAATAAGTGTAACCAGTCTTTTCAGCACAAGATGCACATCACACATGTTTTGTCCGCCCATGCCCCAGCCATCAAACGGACGATCTGCTTTGTCGCTACAAAAGCCTTTCATTTTGTCATACCAATGATCTGCTTCTGCATGATTACTACCTTGTAGTACATTTAAGATTTTGAGATCGCCGCCACGATTGGCCATCCAAAACTCGTTATTGAAGTGAGTTGCGTTCACAGCATCATCATAACTGTGAATGCCGCAGAGCTCACTTGCTTTTTTATCCAGGTAAGTCCATGTAGGAATATCCATGGTCATGCCATGTGTAGCAATGCCCATCTGCCAAGCAATAACTTGCTCGCGTTTTTTCTCTGCATTCTTGTCTTTGGGATCGGCCCACTGCCCGGGCCATACACCCTTGGCAATCTGAAATCCGCCCGAGTCGGCAAGCATAATAGTGTCTGCTTCTCTGTTGCGAACCATGTCCTCTTTGGGTACATGTTTGCTGAGATCCATATCAGCATGACCTGCACTGTACAAACTGTACTTGTAGGGAAACAAACTTTCCTTGCTGTTAAGCCAGTTCATTGATTCCATATTACCCAATCCTTTGGGCAGTCTGTCACCTATTGTGCTTACTTGATCAGGATAGCGTTCCTTGCCAATATAGCCAGCATAAAAACTGCTAATAGCCGGAAGAAATATAGCATAATCTTTTTGCTTTGCAGTTAGATTATCTTGTTTGAAGTCCATTTTTTACCCTACGAATCCATCTGTAACAACCTGGAACTGCTGGATACTGACTCCAGACGTTAAAGTCATCTTGTAATGTTTGTTTATTGATATATTCTGCATTTTCGTCTTGTATACTCCACTCCGGAAATACATTAAACTTTAATTCTGGCATAGCATTAACTAACTTGTCAATACCCAATGGTCCAAATGTAATACACATTCCCCAGGCACTTCCTAGTATGATCCAATCTTGTACAGTTGGCCAATTCTTTTGTACATGATTGCGGAATGCATCAACACTACTTAGATGAACAGTAGACTCAGTGAAAATTTTATCATGCAACTGTTGATCTGTTTTTTCGTGTCCGGCACAGTTTATTAAATCGGATAGCACTGTTTGATCTTTGTTTGTCCAAAGATACTGATTTAATGTATTGTACACACTTTTATCTTGATAGTCAAGTTGTAAATTGGTACAACAATTTACCACGGCACCAATATTAAAGAGTTCTAGTTGGTCAACTGCATGTTCGTAGAATGGCTGATTTGCAGGAACATCCCAGCAATCGATACACAATAGACCCCAAACATCGGGTGCTTCGTGGTAGTCTGTTATGTATCGATTGTCAATCACTACTTGCTCTTCTTATTCATTATCTAAAAAATACCAGTCATCAAAGCGACTTAAAAATTCAAACTCTCTTACATAACCATGTGATTTTAACATATCTTTCATTTCATTGCGATGGCTTTTAAAATTATGTCCTATTGTAATAATTTTAGGAGTGTAACCATTGTTAATCATTGATTCAATTGATTCGATATCGTTTTTGTTTCCGGTTGTATCAAAAGACAAATAATCAAATTGTTTATTAATGTTGTACTTAGACAATAGATCAACCATGGTTAATGTTTTTACTGTAAACTTGTCTTTAGAATTAATTTTTCCCCTGGAAAATGAGTCTTCTGAATCTAACTCAACGAATCCACTAGGATCATAACCATTGGGCACCACAAAAGTTAATTCTTCGTTGGAACTGGTGTGAATAGCAATTACCTCCAGTGGAGACTTGCGTTCAAGATTGATTGCTTTATGGAACTTAGGGTTTGGTTCGACTAATACACCTTTCCAATTTTTTCTCGATTCAAGGAACCAAGTATTGTTAAGTCCGCTTGGCCATCCTGTTCCAATTTCTACAAATGTTCCATTTGTTTTATTTTGAAGTTTCCATAAAACATACAAGTCCTGAAACATTTGTCCATTGTCGATAGACCAATTCGAGAACAAGAATCCAATGAACGATGCAACCTCTGGACCATTTAATGGAGTATCTATAGTTAGTCTCTCAAGCCCGCCAGCCAGGTGTTCAGTGTATTCAAGATTAAGATCAGAATTAAAAATAACATTTTGATCCTCAGAATCTCGGCATGACACAATGTAATCAAACATTGAAATTGCACCTTGTCGGGTATTAATATGAGGAAAATATAATTGCATTATTTGCTCTGCGCAGGCAAAATATAGTTGTATACAGCAATACCTGAATCAACAGTGATCTTTGTTGCACCTTCATCCGAAATACGCACAGTTTTATCACCAGTTAAATTCATAATTGCAATAAACTGTTGCACTGGCCAACTCCATGTGCGTGTCAGTTTGCCTGCTACATCATGCTGGAACACAAAGTCGCCTGCATGTGTGCTATGATCACCGAACAAAAACTTTAAATTGCCATCTTCAGTTTTGGTCTGGAATGTTGTTTCTTCAGCGTTTGCTTGTGCTTGCATCTTGAGACGCATAATGCTAGCAGTTGTTGGTTCAAACTCCACAGTCCAGTTAACGTCTTTCATCTTGACAGTTTTTAGCTTCTCAGAAACAATTTCACTTACCATAAAGCGATAGTCGTTTTTAAAGTCTCCAGCAGCATTCTTAAAATGCAAGCCAACTGCGGCCTGTTCACCGTTGCGCTCTTGGCGTGTTACAGAGATATCGGCACCTTCTTTGTATTCACCAATGTTAAGCAAGATCTTTAGCTTGGCCAAGTTTGGCATACCAAATGTGCCCATAAACTCTGCTACTGGTGTATGAAACTTTGCGTTTAACACAACACTTTTGTCTTCTGCTAGACCATCAATGTTTGTTTCTTTGTCTGTGCCTGTAATTTTAATAAGGTCAATACAGCCCAAATCATAACTGTGTTCAACCAAATCTAATAGATAGTCTCTCATTTAGTTTTCTCCTAAGTGTTTAAAAATGTTTAATTGCAGCCAGGTTTTGTCCACCTTTTAAACTGCTAAGTGTTCCCGGGCGTTGTATTTCTAACCAACTCACGTTGTTATCCATATCAAAACTGGCAAGTATCTTGAATCCTATGCTGGTACATGCATCTTTAATTAAGTGTCCTGGAGTATAAGTGTAGTACGAATTCTCAAAGTTGTCAACTCCAATTGGATAATCACAGTTGTTAAAGGTAAAAATAGCCACACCGCCTGGTCTTAACGCATGCATTAAACCAGATAGATATTTCTCAATCAGTTTTATTGGTCTAAAGTTAAAATACTCAACTGCAACAGCAACTCCAATTTGCCCAGCAGGTAATACACCAAGAGGGTTATTGGCAGTTTCGTCAACTGCATAGTATCTTAAACGTCGTTGATAATCAGGAGTCCACATTTTTTTAACTTCAACAAACATATCGTCGTGTTCATCAACAAGGTAAAGCGGGTCAAGGTCAACTAGCTTTGCAGTAACATCACCTAGTCCAGGATTAAGTTGCAAACCCGGATATTTCCAGTCTGTATAGCTAGCTACTCGACCAAGAAAAAAGTCTCGTGTCTCTGGTTCATATAGCAAGTTTTTAAATCTATTACGATCTAGTTTGTATGCATACTCGTCATTGAGGCCTTCTTCATAGATCTTTTCACTTTTTTCAAAGTAAGGTTTTTCAATGGTATCAAAGAAATAATTAATTTGGAATTTAAATTCGTCAATGTCTTTTTGCATTCCAACAAGATTGTCTAATATGGTTTTCTCTCGCATTTGAATGCAGTATTTGAGATTGTTAAAGTCAATATTTTGAACATTCAGATCTTCACTAACTCTACTCAACAATTCTTCAATGTCGGAGTGAGCATGTTTTACACTCATTCCGTTTACCATTTCTTTGTATGTCAGTAACTTGCTTAACTTCATTATTCAAACTCAAACAAACTGCTAAAGGTGTTGCTGGTGTTTGTTTCTTGTGCTAGATCCCATGCTAGAACGTGCAGCAAGTTGTCAATCTTTTGATCTACCACAGTTGCTTCCATTGCTGCATCATCAAAAGGCAAGTCTTTGAACCATTGCGGAATGTGTAGCTCGTCTGTGGGATAGCCAATGCTAGTCCAGTTAAGAGGATTTGCTTTGAGCTTGCACACAATGGTTTTCATACCATCAATGATGCTTTGTGAATAGTTGTCACTGTTCATCTTCTTCATTGAATTCCAGTTCATTGCTGCTCTAACATGTCCAGGCATGTTGGCTCGGCCCAACTTCTTCTCTTCGGCACTGTACTTGGTCAAGTTGTTAACACGTTTAGGTGAACCCTTTTCCCAAGCAGGTCGTTCTTTGAAGTCATACTTGAAGCTCTTGATCATCTCAATGATCTCTTCACGCCCTGCACCGGCAAGCACACGAGTTAGCAGTGTCATCAAAAACTTTTGAATCACAACTGGTGTATCTGAACGCTTCAAGTCCAAGCCCATTGCTTTGATTTTGCCTTGTTTGCCTTCAACATCAAGACGTTTGCCTTCGAGATCAAAAATGTTGATTGCATAACGCTTTTTGGTAATAAACAAGCCTCTGTCTGCAATACTTTCTCTACCGCCTTTGATGATCACACCGTTTGATCTTGGAACATGAAATGCCTGTTCCATAAACGCTGGCCAGCTGTCATTTAACTGATCACTGATAGCATCATACAGTTGTATGCAAATCTCTTTGCTCCACTCCATGTTGCCTGCTTCTACGTCCTTCTTGACAATAGGCCATGCACTAAAGTACACACTATCAGTATCGCCATAGATTACAGCATCACCAACGTGATCATATGTTCCTGTGATACATTCATTTACAAAACTGTCCATGTGATGTGCGATAGCTCTACCAGTTAGTGTAGTGCTTTGCCCAATGCGCTTGTCAAAAAATCTACAACCTGGATTGAGGATAGCACCATACAAGCTATTTAGATTGATCTTCTTGACCAGCTGACGTTTATCTAAAAACTCACGTTCATCTGGGTCAGTTGACGCACGAAGTTTTGCTTGAATCTCCTGACGTTCTCTATACCAACGTGCAAGCAAGCCAGGAACAACACCTTCTTTTTCATAGGTAAAGATAGTACCGTTTGCGCTCAGTATCCAAGGTTGATTGCTGTCAAATACAATCTTCCAAATCTCTGCTGCGCTGTGTACTGTTTCGTCACCGTTCTCCCAGTCAATTGTGATCTCAGTGCCAACTTCCTGCTTCATAACGGCAGTGTATTCCAGTGTGCCAAACAGGCCTTCCCACGCCATCGCAAACGAACTTTTGTTTGCAACTTTATCCTTGATATAACGATCAGTCATAATTGGACGCAGTTGTCCAATGATTGTTTCGTTACCCATGTTGAGCGCACGAATAGCACTAGGATACAGACTGTTAATATCAATAGCACCAATCCAGTCATGCAATCCCTTCTTGGGATATGCAACATATGCGCCTGCTGCTGCTGTGTCTTCGTCTGTTAAGCGTTCACGTCGGTTGGGGACAACCAAACCTTGTTCATGTGCTTCATTGATAATTGCTTGTTCTGTAACTGCTACAGCACCCATTGTGGTTTGTAGTAGCACAGTGTTTGCATGTGCCAGTTCATTTGCCAGTGCAAGGAAACGCAGTTTCTTGTCCAGCTTGTCTAGCAACAGTGTATCTTGTCTGTTGTATTCGATGAATGTTTTAAAGTTGTGATTGTATAGGTGATCTAGTGTGCCTTCATAAGCAGTCTTACGCTCATCAAGTTCATATTCGCCAATAGCATCCAAACTGTAACTGTGCCGTTCTTCATATGTGTACTTGCGATACAGTTGCATGTAATCCATATGCACACGACCAATAAGATCGAATGTGATGTTTTCGGCACCAAAGCGTTCAAATGTGCGCTTCTTGGGCAGTTGACTCCACAGACAAAAACGTCTTGTGTCATCTTTGCTCAACACTCGAGCCACTCTGTTAACAGTGTAAGGAATATCATAACCCTCACTGTTCCAGCCACTTAGCACATCTGCATCCTCAATAAGATCCAAAAACACACCAAGCATTTCTTCTTCGCGTTCAAACAGCATGGTGTTTTCAAACTGATCGCAGATTTCTTGTGCTGTTTCCCAGCTCATGTTCTTGGAGGAATAACCAGTGTAACCAGTTGTTCCATCCACTGCAAGTAAACAGATATAGCAGTAATTGCATTGAATGGATCGTTGGTTGGCGAATAGCCGCGCACTGGATCAAAGTCAACTTCAATATCAAAGAACGCTGTTTGCAATTTGGGTGCGACGTCATCTTTGTAGTTTTCTTCAAAACAGCGAAACACTGGATTGATATCACTTTCAAAGATCTGTTTGCCTGATTGCAGTCGCAGTTCTTTGCGGAACTCTTTGTTGTTCCGACTGCTAAATCTACTCACAGGCGAACCATAAATGCTCTTGTGCTTGCCGCGAGGATCCGCATAGTAAAACACATAGCTGGCAGGGTATTCACGATACTCGCGCCTGCCGTCTACACGTTCTACTACATGGATACGATCTTTGTCTCTGTCAAATAGAGCGTCAACATAACTCATTTATGATTATAGTGTCCGTCCAGCGGTTGTGAGGATTTCTTCAAGTAGTTCTTGATCTTCTTTTTCAGTTGTGTAACTGGCTTTGTGTGCAATGCGAATTGCTTTTTTAAGCACACTTGGCTTGATTTGCATTTCTTCTGCAATGGCTTTTACTGTGTCAGACAAGCCGGCGTTGAGTGCTTCAACTTCACTCATTACTTGCATGCCTTCATTGATAATCTGTGTTAGTTTTGCTTTGCTTTCGCTGTCAAATTGTACGGTCATGTGTATACTCCTTTTGTACAGTGCTTATTATATAAGGTTTGTGCATCAGTGTCAACAACATTAATGCCATATTGACACTTATGGTGTACTAACTGCAATAGTCTTCCAGGTTTCCGTTACGGCGCAAGTCCAATGTTGCACAATGAAGGCCGCCAGCAAGAGTCATGCCATGACGGAATTGGATTGGCACACAGTCAATTTTGTATTTTTCAAGTTCTTTCATCAACGGAACTTGTGTGCTATCGCAGATAATAGTGCTAGGATTAACACTTAAAATATTCATTCCAATGTATGGACTACACGGCGAAATATAATCATCAACTTTTGAACCTTGCACTACACAGTCTTCGAAGTAAATTTTATCCCACTTCTCAAAAATGGCCGGACAGTTGTCTGGATTAACTCTGGTGCTGTTTAGCAATACCAATCCAGGACGTAGTGGGATGATGGTGCTATCAAAGTGTGCATAACTGTATACTTCACTGTAATGCAGGCGATAGCCCATTGGCTCCAGCAAACGTTTTAGCCAGCGGAATCCTTTGATGTTGCCCGAGTTTGAAATTTGGTACAGTAGATCTTTTCCTACTTTAACAATGTTTGGAGCATCAAACAAAATTTCTAGATCTTTGAGCGTAGGCTTACCATCGATGTTATCAAACTGATAGTTGTCGTCTAGCAATCTGGGCTTCGGTGCAGCAAACCATAGTGCGCCATCATCGAATGCTTCATAAAAAATATCTTCATACAGTCTTGTTTCAAAGTATCTTGCTCTGGTTGGACTTGGTGTTTCGATTAACATATCACCGAGCGGCAATACAACATCTCTTGGGCACCAGCTATACCAACCTTGGCTTTTCCAATCTGGAGTTGAAAATTCCTTGTTGTGATCAATCTTTTTTGGACGGTGTACAATTACACCCATTTTTTTAAGCGTATCTGCTAATCCATCAGCGTCTTCATTGGCTTCTTCGATAACCCAACTAGGATAAGGACCTTCCATGTGTTCAATTTCTTTAATTGAATATGGCGCATAACTGAAACTGCGTGTGCTAATGTCCATGCTTACACGACTGTGATGTGCATGTCCAACAATTACTT
>Ga0206131_10006973_pt1 | contig 11430 bp, 13 predicted proteins | sample Helgoland_Spring_FD_148636 | JGI IMG/M metagenome (GOLD analysis project Ga0206131, IMG submission 148636) | Pelagic subsurface seawater microbial communities from Kabeltonne, Helgoland, North Sea - Helgoland_Spring_Bloom_20160517_1 | ecosystem: Environmental > Aquatic > Marine > Epipelagic ... | reverse complement strand
CTACCATAATCTCTATAGTATCATCAGTTCCATTATCAATTTTTTCTTCTAATTCATCTGCTGCTTCTCCATCCATATTGGGTTTAATAAAAGTTCCAAAGTATCTAGATTTAATATGTTTTTCAATTTCATCCTCACTTTTACCTGTTATATTCTGGAGCATATAACCATGTTCTATATCACCATCATCATTAAAAGCATAAAATTTGGTTGTTGAACCTTCATTAAGTTGACCTTCATTTAAGTATTGTCTAAAATTTGTTAGTTCTTTCATATTTTTAGTGTATTTTATCTATATTCCTTTACAGTTTGAAGATTAATCCATGGCATCAACACCAAATTCTATTCTAATTTCGTCTATCACATCCTGAGGGTCAAGTTCGTGATATTTAATTATATCTTTTATTTTTTCTACAACCATCTCATCAGTGTAATCTTCTTCACTGTTAGCATAGTCATTTTTATATTCTTCATTTAATAGCCTACCTTCAGCTAAATATTTTTTTAAATCGAAATTGTTCATTTTGTTTGTTTTTATTTTAGTTTATTTGTATTTTTAAATCAGTTTCACCTTTTATTACTCTATGAACTTGATGTCGTGGGATAAATATACGAATCCCTTCTGTTAACTCCAAAGGTAGTTCGTCATCTCTTTGAAACTTCCAACCTTTACCTTCTAATACCTCAATATTTCTATCTTCGTCATCCATATGCCATATTAAATCCATAGTGTTTACGTCTTTGGAGAACGTACGAATATTGGAGTTATCGGTATAGGGCATTATGCTTGTATTACTATTGTTCCATTTTGATTAGATGAAAATCTTACAAATGTGTTATTTGCATCCAACGCTTTAACCTCTGATGGGATTATTTGTACATCGTTTGTATCGTATGCTTGTACTACTACATACTTAAAGTTAAGATTGTGGGTAAAAGTATAGTTAGCCAAATTCACATTAAATTCTGATGTGTATGTGGTTGTTTGAAAATCTAAAGATGTTCTAGCTACATCTGCAAATCCAGCATATGATGAAGTTAAAGCATATGATGAGGATATAGCATCTATAGCGTTTTGAGCTAAAGATGAAGATATAGAGTGAGAGGATGTTAACGCATATGATGCTGAGGGAACTGATTGAACTAAACCAAATCCGGCTGTTCCACTACCATCTGTCATTAATACCGAACCACTAACACCTCCATCAGTTGTAGGGTAAGTTACATCGTTTATACTTATACTACCACTTAAGTTAATATTATAAGCATCATCACCTCGAAGAGCATCCGTTAACTGGAGTATCTGATCAGCGTATACTATCTGTCCATCTACTATACCTACTTCACTTATATTTTTAGCCATCTTTTATTTTATTATAAATATTATTTTTATTATGATGCTACACTACTAATAATATCTGCTATTACTACTTGTAAATCTTTACCTTTTAAAGCTGCTTTTAACGTAGCCATACTTGCTGATGATACGTTATTAACTTTAACAGCTTCGTATGCGTTAGCACCAGCTACTCCTCCTAATACTAATAGTAATACAGCAAATAAACCATTAGTTATTAAATCTAAGGATTTTTTATCTTTAACAAATATACTTAATACCGTTTTAATAGGTGATTTAAAATCATTTTCTAACTTATGAGTAAAATTATATATTTTTTTAGCTGCTGCTTCACCTTTCCCAAAGTTATATTTTTTAAAAAACTTACCAGCATATTTAGCTAATATGTTAGTTAAAGTAGTACCTGCTAAAAGGTATGATAATATAGAAATAGGATCTACTACCTCGTTTATATCTTCTTTATCTTCTAGTTTATCCTCAATAGCCATAGATAACTCTTTACCCAAGTTATCCATGTCATTTTCTTTTAAAATGTTTTCCGCTAAGTATTTTTTTAAATCGAAATTGTCCATTACCAAAAGGTATTAATATTATTTCCTAACTTAAGTGCTTTCGCATATCTAGGTAAGTTACAACTCCAATATCCAGGTGTTGTTCTATCTTTTTTCTTTGAACATCTATGACGTGCGGCATAAGCTGAACGTGCATCTTTGTCTTTGATTTTAGCTCTTAAACCACCTGAACCAAACTGTACTTTCTTTACTTTTTTAGTTCTAGGATCTTTAACGTATACATAATATGCTTTAGATCCACCTCTTTTAGGTTTGTTTAGTTTAACTTCTCTACCCCCATATTCAGAGTATTCGTTTAGATTAGATTCTTTAAAAATAGTAACACCACCACTCATATTAGGTTTAGCAGAATATCCATTTTCTTTAGCTCTTTTAATAATACGTTCTTTAGCATCATCTGGTAAGGGCATAGAAATAATAGCTTGGTCATTTTCTATTTTATAAGGAATACCACCTGCTACTTTATCAAGATTTTCATCTAATGACTCATCTAGTTTTAGGTTAGCTATAGCATCAGCATATGGTACTCTTTTACCATTTTCAAACTCTACTTCCCAATCTGTTTCTTTACCATCCATATGGAGTATAACTTTTCTACCAGCATATGTTCCTGTTCTATAAGCTTCAAACATCCTTTGATTAGTATCAAATACAATACGATAGTCATCTCCAAACATCTGATCTAGAGTTAACTGTAAATCATCTATATCTCCACCAATATGTTGGATTTGGATTTTAGGATCGATTTTAGTAGGATATCCTACTTTAACATTAAATCCTTTCTTTTTTAGGTCACTTTTTACAGCAAGTAGATCATTTAGATCATAACCCATATCTTTTCTATCTTGTGTAGCTTTTGATGCTGGCCAATCACCTTCATTCATCATAGGTAAATCTAAAGGTACTACTTCACCTTCAAACATACCAAACTCGCCTAAGTTAGTTTCGATTAGTTGTTTATCACCTTCAGCTAAATCTATTATACCTCTTGAGTATAGTTTCTTTGCTTCTTTGATTAACGATAAATGTTTATCTGATGAATAACGATATATTGTATCGTATAGTGGAATTTTATTATCTATATGATGTTGTAGACCTTCACTTAATATGTTTTTAACCTTAGATTCAGTTAATATAGGAGCATTGTTAGTACTACAAGTACCACAACCACAAGAACATGATTTCTTTAGTGGTTTTTGTAGTGCTTCTACTATTAACTTATTTATTTGTTCTGTTTCCATATTATGTGTTATCTACAGGTTTTTTAAGTGATAATCTTGTAGTCATATCTTGCATTGAAGTCACTACAATATTTTGACCAATAGTATTAATCAGTTCTGGTGTTGGGTATTTTACGTATCTACCTGTTTTTTTATTAAGGAATAAAAAGTTATCAACACCTTCTTTAGCTACGTATTCTTGAGCTAATTTTTTAGCAATATCATTTTCTAAAGCAACCGCATCAAATTTAGAACCATTAAAATATTTATCTACATCTAAACTTATATGTTGAGAATATCTATCTTCAATATGTTTTGAAAAATCTTTAGCAAATTCCTCTATCTCATTTTGATCTAGTGTATCTAATATTGTTGGTATTTTTCTAAATAAACCATTATATCCCTTTTTCCCACTTAAAGCTTTAAATGATTTTAAAGCATCATCTGAGTTTTCTGGGGCGTTATTTTCTAACCACTCCTTTATAAAAGTAATACTAGAGGACCATGAGTCAGTTCTACCAAATGGGGATAACATCGCTGATCCTGCTTTTACTTCAACTTCCCCCTCATCTGTCATTAAATCTCCCTTAGTTGCTTTTTTAGAATCCTTGGTTAGTGCTATAAAATAAAACTCACCAGGTCCTACACCCCTACCTCCAGATTGGAAATCTACACCTAACATAACTTTTAAAAACTCTTCATCAAATCCCTTTGCTTTTAATACACTAATAGCATTCCCTTCAGTTGGGAAATCTGTATATGAAAGTGGGTTTTCAATATATTCAGCATAAACTTTATATTGTTTAAAGTTATCTAATTGTTTGGATAGAAATGCTTCTTCTTTAGATGTTAACCCCTTTGAGGAGGCTATGTTATCTATTTCATCAGAGTAAGAAACAGAGGTAACTAACTGATCTAATCTAGCTAATTGATTATCAGTGTATTCACTATCCTCAATAGCTTTTATAATATCAGCCTTTGATATAGTTTTCTTTTCTTCATCATCTTCCTCAGCTTCGTTTAAACCCATCAAGGATTCAAGAAGTTTTTTGTCAGCCGGATCGTTTAAATCTGGGTAACCCTTAGGAAACTTATAAGCAACTCTATTAATAAATTCAGTAACTATATCCATATTTTATAATTCATCGTCAATATCAACATCAACATCTACATCATCACCACCACCTTCTGATTCCTCATCTGATGATTCTATTTTACCATATGCTAATATACGACTAATAGCTTGGGCTGCTCGTTCTTCTTCGTCAAGATTTAAAAGATAGTATTTTTTACCTTCTACTTGCGCTATCCAAGAGCGATCTGTAAATATTAATATAAAGTTTTGACCGTTTAATAGGTTAATACGAAACGTTGTGGGACGTGGAGATACCCAATCGATGGATTCTAAAAACTCATCAAACTGGACTGTAAGTAAATCAACAATTATAGCTTTAAGTTCAGGGAACTTAGTTAGTTCGTCATATGCCAAAGCAGCATCATCGATTTTAGCGTTATCCTTATAAACGTCTTTTGCTAGACGTTGGATTTTATCTCTTAGTTCTGCTTTTGTCATTTTTTATTTTGTAAGATTGTTAAAATCTTCTTGAGTCATATCATGTTTACCAACTAAAATAGCTTCTAGTTTTTCATCAGATACTTCTCCTGCATCCATTTCTAATTGAACTTCTTCGTATACGTCTGAGTCGAAGTTAGTTTTAATATAGTTTAGGATTTTATTTTCTCTTTTTGAGTAATCACTATTAGTTTCTTTAAGTACTTCACCAACCATATTTTTAATCCTATCTTCGATAGAGTCACTACTCATTTCTGGTTCTGGTTCCATTCCAACTACATCTGAAGGTGTGTCGATATCATCCATTTCTGGTTCTGAATCTAACATAGCATCTATTTGATCTATTTTTTCTTCACCATCTAAATAGTGTTTAGAAGAAACCATCATATCATGAGCTTTAGTGATTTTAGCTTGTAGCCAAGATGGGAAATCTACTTCACCACCCATTTCATCATAATCACCTACCATTCTATATAGTTCAGTAGCGTATTTAGCTATACGATAAAGTTCTTTTTTAATCATACGTGGCTCATCGTCTTCATGACCTACGTCTAAATCTTCTCTAATTTTTTCACCTTCTTCGTCATCAAAATCGTCATCAATATCTTCTATCCTGTCCCCTTTTTTATAAACTAACTCTAAACTATCATGGTACTTATCATCCACATCATCCAAAGCAACTAATTCACCATGCTTATCGGAATAATATAAATCTTCAGGAGCAATAGAACCAGGTTCATAGTTTTCTTCAACTTGAGGCTTTTTACTTAGAGCAGCTTCAGTAGCAGCTTTGATTTTATCTTTAATGAAATCAGGTAACTCATGTTGGTCACCAACTAATGCCTTTTCATTTACTTTATTAGTTAAGGCATCTTTGATAAGTTCCTTTAGTGATTCTTTATTCATTTCTTCTACTTTTTTTTTAGCTCTTTTAGTTGCCGTAGCATACATTATTGCTTCCGCATCCCTACCATAACGTTTTACAAACCCGCGTTTAGCTGGTTTTAAATCCTTAATAGCATCTTCACGTGTTGCTACTTCCCTGTCGGTAAGTTTACGCTCATTTAACATTAGTCTCTAGGTACTACGTGTGTTTTAGTGAAAAAGGTAATACTATTTGCTATTTGGTTTGAAAGTTTTTCATCACCAATAGAAACGGCTGTATCATATGCTCTTTTAAGTGAGTTTTGGATTTCCATTTCATCGCTAGTTAGACCTGGCTCAGATGATGTTTCAGCAGGTGCTTCAACGTCGATATCAACATCTACATCTTCGATTTCATCTTCATCTTCATCTTCTTTTAAACCATATTTTTCTTTATGCTTTTGAAGAAAATCCACTGCGTCTTCTCTTCTTTTTTTCATTTTATCTTTTGCATCAGCACCGAAAAATACATCCATCCCATCCGGTTTTTCTTCTACTTCATCCTCATCAGCTTCTTTTAAAGTTGATAGGATTTCAGCTTTGATTTTTTCTTTTAAGGCTTGTTTAGTCATCTTACCTTCTTTAAAGTTTGATGCTACATCAGCGTCTTCACTATGTGTGTCAACCTCTTCGATGTTTTCTTCAACCTTATCGGCTTTTTTATCTAAACCTTCGTTTAAATAGTTTCTAAATGCTGTTATTTCTTTCATTTCTTAGTTTAATGTTATGGTGATAAATATTATTTTTCTTTGTTAATACGATTTCCTGCTTTAACAGCATCTTTGTGTGCTGTTGAGTTACCATGAGATGGTTTTTCTCCTCTTTTTTGTTTGGCATGTATATTAGCCCATAAACCATCACCTTCGTTTAAACTCATATCAAATGCTTGAGCTAGGCGGGTTCTAAATGACGTAAGTTCTTCATCATCAAGTTTCTTAAATACGTTTTCGCGAATCTGTGCTATGATTTTATCAGCCATTTGTTCTCCTCTATCTTCATTGAGGCGACGTTTTTGATTCCACTCGTATAAATCGAAGTTATCCATTGTTAAGTTTATTATAAATATTATCGTTTTAGTGCTTCTAAATACTCTACTGACTCTCTCACATAATCATCGACTCTGTCAATATCTACTTTAGCACCTACCCATCTTTCAACGTCACCTGCTTCGGAAACATATGTAGATTTTTCGTTTGCTTTGTTATAGATCCACTCTTTAAAGTCTTTTATTTTATTATCGATTTCGTCGTTATGGATTTTTGTTTCGTATTCTTCCCACTTACCAGAACGTTTTAGTTCTGCCTCAAAATCAATAACACAGTTAAAACATTTTTTATGTATTTTATAAAATGGTTTGTCGTTTCGGTTGCGCATTACTTTGCTGCATTTTGGGCATAATAACGGCATCAAATGCGCTTGCTTAGCAGCATCGAGTTTGGTTATATTTTGCTTAATACCGTCCTTTATAGTCCAGGTACGTTCGTTTGATTCCCACACATCACCCTCGATGTAGTGGTCATCTGATTTTTTATAACCAACTGATGATGATATTTTCTTACCTGATTTACCCTTTACTAGATTTCGTATCCTAGTAACATCTTTTTTCTGGAACTGTTTCTTTAGCATAACTTTATATTCCTATTTTTTTTAGTTGATTGATTGTATTACCTGCTGACGTGTGAAGTATTCCTATTCCACCTGCTGCGTTCCAACTATCTATAGTCGATTGTTTATCGTCTATTAATATATGATTTGGTGCTGCAAAGTGATGTTTATTTTTTGCTGGTTTGTAGTTTACTTTAGGTTTTGAAGGAAATAGACCTTTTTTAGCCCAGTTACGTATCCATAAACCTTTACCCATCAACGATTCCTTTTTAATAGAGGGTGCTGTTAACATCTCATAATCGTGTTTTGAAACATAATCTATTAAACGTTGAGCATCTTGCATAGGAGGAATACCAACCCAAAATGCTAGTTTATGTTTTACATCGATAAAATCCCAAAATGCGTTTTTACCATTTTTTGCTTCATAATCATTTGGATTCATACCTGATAGATCTCTAAATCGTTTATCGAAATCTGCTACTACACCATCCATGTCTACATAGATTTTATAGTTTTTTTTGTCATCGTCTTCTCTTAGTTTACCTAACTCAGCAGCATATGCGTTTAATCCAAAAGGGTCTTTGTTTTTCTTTTCGTTTAGTGGGTTATAGGGTATATTTAGTTTTGACGCTCTTTTACCCCATAGTTTTTTAATATCTTCTCTTTCGTTTGGGGGTAAATCAAGTTTAAATTCTAAATAATTATCTATAACTTTATCTAATGGTTGTTTAGATTTTTTAGCTTGTAAGTATAATCCTTGTAGGTTAGCGTCTATTTCTTTTTCAAGTTTATAATAGTCAGGAGTACCTAATTTTTTTCTCCATATTTTCCACCAAGGTTTTTTACCAGATGTTAATTCATCTCTATCTTCTTGGTCAGATTCCATTTCCTTACCCTTTTTAACATTAGGGCCACTTTGCATCAAATGTTCTATTTCATGTCTTATAGTATTTCTAAGATCTATTGATATTTGAGACCATAATTTAGGTAATCCATTAGGAGGAATAATAAAATTAACTTTGACTTTTGCTGAAGTAGGTTTGGCATAACCCGCTGTTTTATAAGATGTATTAAGTATAAATCTAGCCTCACCACTATAATCAAAATCCAAATGGGGGTAATCTAACTCTTTACCTGGGCCTACTTCCAACTCAAACTTACCTAATTTTTGTTTGTCTTCAAAATCACTTTTCCAAGCATTTAAAGTATATCCTGCTAATTTAGTTACTAAACCATCATATTTACCTTCATTTAGATTTTCAACTATGGGCATGTTGTCTTCACTACCACATTTATGACAAGTAAACATATCGTCTCCTCCATCATCAATATTCCAACTCCAACCGCAGTTATCACATACGATTTTTTGTCCTACAATAGATTCTTTTACTTCTTCTTTACGTTTAAAAACTATTACTTTAAGTTTATCACTACCACTTCCAACACTAATTATTTCTTTTTTAGAATAATCAGGGAAAGAGTTAGTTTTAGATAACTTTAAATAAATGGGATAATAACCACTTGCATCTAAAGCAGCTAAACCTAAGTATTGGGGTTTGTGTTTTTCTATAAAATTAGAAATAACTTTATACATTGTAGATAAAATCTTAATGTAAGAATCTTTAGCATTACCTGTTGGTAAGACATTAGTACCATCTTCTTCATTAAATATAACATTGTATAAATCTTTATATTGATTTACATCAATTTTATCTATCTCGTATTGATATTTTTGGTTATCTGTTTCAAAAGTACCTTTAAAATCATCACCTTTAATGGGTAAAGCGTTACTTGTAGATAGTTGTAATTCTTGTAAAGCCTCTAAAAATAAAACTTTATGGGAATCTACATTTTTGAATTTTGTTTCTGCTAACTTATTACCTGTTATACTATCAGTCCAGTTTCTGAACGTCATCGTACCTTTTAGATTTGCTTCTTGTTCTAACTTATCTAAATCACCATCTTCTTGGGTATTAGTAGTAGTTATATCACCTAAACGTCCTTCTAGGTTTTGAATATGATGAATCATCTCGTGAGCATATGAACGTACTATATCTTTAGGATGTCTACCTTCAGTATACAATACAATATGTTTATTTTCTGGATCGTAATATGCTGTTTTACCTAAAAAATCACTTGCGTTTTCTGAGTCACCATCTATAAGTTCCATAGTTGGTAAAGGTTCGATGTTCATACCTTTCTTTAACATATGGTTAGTTAGTTGAGCTATTTTATCTGCTATATCAATACTATCAGTATATGAGGCATGTTCGTTTAGTGATTCCTTTATAGATACAATATCAAATACTTCTTGTACTTCATCATCACTTAACTCATCAGGTAAAAAATCTTTAAACTTATCTTTACTTACTTTAAGAGCGTTTCTGGCAGCCGTACCTGATACACCACCTGGTGTTACTATAGTTCTTAACTCCATATTAGGATATTTAGATATTGCTTTAGTTCTGCTTGAAATATCTATAAAATCCTCTTCGTTATCTTGTCTAGCACCTATAACCCATAGTACTTCTTCTTGTGGGTGTTCTTTAGCATAATCATAGATAGCTCTTATTGGTGCTACTGATGCTGGAGTTATGGTTACTTTCATAGGTAGATTCCTTTTATAAATCTCCCAAATAAGTGTAGATTGTGATTGGGTTATACCATCACGTTCTTTAGCACCAACATAAATAATAAACTCATCTATCGATGGGTTTTGTCTAAGTGCTTCTTTAACTACTTCGAAATGGCCGGAAGTTGGTGGTTTAAATCCTCCACCATAAACAGCGACAGTTTTACCTTTAACCTCTTCTACTATTTCCTTAACTAACTTATCTATCATCCTATAAAACTATTGATTTTATTTGTGATGGTACTCTGGTCATCGAAATCTGGAGTATTAGATAGTGCTTGTTTAATATTAGCAACCATCTCTTTTTGTTCTTTATCTTTCTTTCTTTGCTCTTCAGGTGATTTAGGTTTACCTGTATATGTTACTGTCGCAAAGTATTTATCTATTTGTTCTTGACTATAATCTTTAATAGCTTCTTTAGGATCGTTATCTAAAATAACAAAGTTATCACCAAACATCGTTTCAAACTTTTCGATATTTTTAGTTGTATTATCCCAAGTTCTTAATATGATTGAAGGACGTAAAGCTCTACCACCTTTTTCACCACGTTCTTTATTACGTTGTAGTGAGGTTAAAGGTGAAACGTATACAAACGCCATAAAAGTTTCATAACCTAGATCTTCTAGTTGTTGTTTCTTTTTAGCTATTGGGTTTGAAGCAGCGCCTGTACCATCTATGATTAAGTTTTCACTATCACTCATAGATTGTTGTAGTTTGGATGTAGTATCCTTACGTGCTTGACCCATAAGTTTTGCTGCTGAAGATAACTCCTCAGCACCATATTCTGCTTGTGGTTTATCTAAACCAGATGCTCTAAGTAGTTCCTCATAGGTATCGTCTATGTTTATAGATTTTAAACCTTTGTTACTCAAATATTGTTTAACAAAAGTGGATTTACCACTCCCAGCAGGTCCTGCTAAGAACACTGCTTTGGGTTTTTGTTCGTTTTCTAATAATAGATCTACTAGTTTTATCATATCTTATTTATCGTTATAAATATACGAAAGATATCTTGGGAAACCTAAGATTTTTGTGCTTTAAGTTTACGTTTTTCTCTTTGTTTTTGAAGGATTAGGTCTTTGTTTTTAATCCTATATTCCCTAGCATATTGTTTTAAATATTCTTTTTTAGATTGATATTTGACTTGGCGTTTTCTTTTATATTCTGGATTTTGGTTGTAGTATTCCTTGTCTTTTAGTCTATGATAAGTTTTCTCATCTAAACACTTCTTACCAGTATTTAGATTTATAGTATTGGGTGTTTCTTGTATTAAAGTATATTCACGTATTTTATGATATTCCTTATCTCCAACTCCTACAAATAACCACTCAAAAACCCAGTTATTAGTACTATACTTATTATATATTTCTTGTAGATTTTTATTGGGATGAGTTTGGTGTTTACACTTATTCTTATGGATACCACACCTATGTTTATAGTTTTTAGTTTTACCTACATAACAAGTATTATTAGGGAACGTTATTTTATAATATATTTTTGTCTCCATACCTATAATATACGACCTATTCTTTACTATTCCTACCCAT
>Ga0206131_10006970_pt1 | contig 11432 bp, 7 predicted proteins | sample Helgoland_Spring_FD_148636 | JGI IMG/M metagenome (GOLD analysis project Ga0206131, IMG submission 148636) | Pelagic subsurface seawater microbial communities from Kabeltonne, Helgoland, North Sea - Helgoland_Spring_Bloom_20160517_1 | ecosystem: Environmental > Aquatic > Marine > Epipelagic ... | reverse complement strand
AGGTTGGCGATCCAACTGAGGCGGTCGCGTTCCTTTTCCGTGAGCATTTCGGGATCGAGGAAACAGAGATCGTTATCGGAGCGATAGCGTTTGCCAGTAAATTGCAGCGGCAGGTCTTCCCGGCAATTGAAACGCAGCGACACACCCAAACCCGGGTGCCAGTGTTCCAGTAGCGCGAAGGAGTAGGGATAGTATTCGAAAAGGAAATCCTCTACCGGATGGCGCTCCCCGCGGTCGCGCCTGTGACGGGGGGCATCCGTATAAGTTCGCGCCGATTCGAGGTGGCAGGCTGCGATGCCTTGCCACTCATCCGATTCGAGAATTATCCTTGCTGGGCGTGCTACTTTCATTCGACCGCCGCATCAGAGCAAAAATCGTAAGGATTGGCAAAATTTTCCCTTGATCAAAATCGAATTTGTGGAATAGTTTCGCCGTCCCACCGGAAGGCGGGCAATCCAAACGCGGGATGGAGAAGTCAGGTATCTCGTCAGGCTCATAACCTGAAGATCGTAGGTTCAAATCCTGCTCCCGCAACCAATGAAAGGCGCTAAGTTTAAACGACTTAGCGCCTTTCTCCTTTTAGGGATAGGGTGGGGGTGAACACTTCCGAGCATCTGCGATTCATTGGGCCTGCGGACTCCTTGATACTTCCACTGCCTGCAATCCCTCGGCCGATAGCAGTCTATTTGGAGCCATACATCGTCAATGACCTGCTACTCTGTAATGTGGAAGACGGGAGCGGCGAGGGCTTGTCAGGGGTTGTCTCTTCTTTGGAGCATTGCTGTAACTGCGTCACGAGCATCATCAGTTGAGATTGCTCTCTCCGAATTCGACAAGTTTAGCAAATCAGGCGGTAACAAATCGTCGAACTTATCTCGGTGGGGCTTGCTAAGGTTGGAAGCTAATTCAACCGGGTCAAAAATTCCATCGGCTACCCTTTTCAGATGCAGTTGAAGATGTTCCGAATCGCAACGATAGGTGATCATGAGCTTCTTTGCCTCGACCTCGATGCCATCCGCAGCGGCGCAGAGCCTCAAGGTATCCATACCCTTAGTTCCAGTCCAAGGGAATGCGATGCAGGTTGCCCCGGATTCCAGCCAAGGGAGTTCGAGGATTCGGTTTTTTTCCGCGAATAGCCTCACCGCATTAAGGAGTCCGGCAGCGTCTTCGTGCAGATAGGCCGGAGATTCTTTGCTCTCGAGAACATCTCTCATTTTCTCGAAGATAGCACGATGAATGGATCCGCCGGCTCCCAGGAAGACCGGTTTCTTGCGGGAACGGGCTGGCTCGACTTGGACGACCAGTGCCCTAGTGTCGATTTCGTCGACTATCCAGCGCCGACCGTTGAGTAACAGGTATTCCCCAACAGGTGGCACTAAATCCTCAGGTAGTTTGCCAATATCTTCCTGGCCATGGCGAACCGAGTAGTCTGTGCCGCCAGTGAATGCTGCATAAAAGTCCCGTCCGTGGGTCACGGCCTCGCCTCCAGGGGCTAGGATCAATTCACCTGTGGGTATTTGCTCGATGAGTTCCGCCTCTGCAAGACTTCTCAGAATTGAACCCAAATGTAAGCTTTCAACAGCTCGATAAGCCCCCCTAGTGACTAATTTTTCCTGTATGTAGGCAGCTTTGGCTCCCCCGGTCTGGCGGAGGACGCTTAGAATTTGGTGGATCAGTGTGCTGAAATTGAATCTATCGTTATCGAAGGGCTCCAACCATCTCTCAAGCATCAACTCTATCATCGCGACTGAGCGCAATAGTTGCGGACACAACAGGTCTTCGAGCGACGCCCCGGGAGCGGGTGGAGGGTCTAATGAGTAGATGCGGAGAACTGCTGACTCGCCCTGGCGTCTTCCGGAACGTCCTAGCCTCTGCACTATGGATGAAACGCTCCATGGAGGGCCTAGCTGTCCGACCGAATATACGGCACCGATGTCGATACCCATTTCAAGAGTGCTGGTGCAGAAAACCGACAGCGGTTCTCCGCTCTTCAATCGCTCCTCGACATCTTCCCTCACCTCTCGCGACAGCGACCCGTGGTGCAGAACAAAGGGATTGCGCGTCCATCGCTGCTCGGCGGAAATCTGGTTAGTCTCGTCAGCTAACATCTCGCCCATGGCCCGACTGTTTGTGAAAATTAGATTGGTGTGGTGCCCGAATACAGCCGCCACGTCTAAAGCTAGGTTGCGAAGGGACGTATCCTCATCGGCCTCTGGTGGATGATATGGAGGATCAGCCACCGAACCTTTCGTCATGGCGAGCAACGCATCCCGTGCCTCAGCAGCGGTCGCCGCCAACTTGGGTTGCTGTTTATCGCTCTTCCCTTCGTCCCTGGGTATCGGTCGCGGGTAGGCCCGGAGACCTATGCGAATCGACCGGGAGCCACCTTCCTCCTCGATGACTTCAACTGAATCCGGATCTTCGGGCACCAGGAACCGACGGGCCGAACTAAATTCGGCAAGAGTTGCCGAGAGGCCGAACTGACGCGGTGGTCGACTTGTGATGTGCCCGAGTCTTGCTATCAGGCTGCGTAGATGGGCTCCGCGAACGTCGGCAACGAATGAATGTAGTTCGTCGATTACGACGTGCTCGAGACCACCAAAGATCCGGGGCACTTGCGTCCCGTAGTTAATGAACGCTGACTCCAGCGACTCCGGTGTGGTAAGCAACACTCCACCGGGTTCTTTCCGGAATCTTTGTTTGGCAGTGGGAGAGACGTCACCATGCCAGCGATGAACCGGGATGTCAGCGTGTCGGCATAGTTCTTCGAGCCTAAGGAATTGATCATTGATTAGGGCTTTGAGCGGACCGACATACAGTGCTCGGACACTACCAACTGGCTGATCCGCGATAGCAGACAAGACAGGAAGGAAGACCGCCTCGGTCTTTCCTGACGCGGTGGATGCGGAGAGGATCAGGGAACGATCCGAGTCAAAGAAGGACTCTATGACCCGAACCTGAAGCTGCCTAAGTTCCTTCCAGCGCATATCCCATAGGGCGCGCTGGATTGCTGGATGAAGGTAGCTGAAAGCCTTGCTCATGGATGGATAACTCCAAAGTCAGAGCTTGAAATTTGCGAGTTCGTCGTCATCTGGGCTTTCGTCAGGATTCAGGGATATCTCTTCCTCGATAGAGGCCGGGCCGTCTGGTTTTTTGAGTATCCCATCCATTCCGAGGATATCCTGCCAAGTCTTGCTCGGATTCTGGTCGATCAGATTCAAAAGTCCAACGAACGAACGGATAATGTCGCGGGGCGTCTGGAAAAAGTCGGCACCCAAGGTGTCATTCGCCTTGTGGAGCAGTGCTGCGATCCCGTCATCAGGAACCAACCTGCTTTCCTCTTCTCCATCTGCATGAACGAACGAAATGTTACGAAGCAGCACGAAAAGATCTTCGGGCGAAAGGGCCTGAAGCCGGATTACCGGCCCCGAGAGGTCTATCAGGCCACCCGTTGCCAATTGGTTCTCCGCTAACCGCGAGCGCAGGGCTTCGTAAGAGAAAAGGCCGCGCCGTTTGTCTTCCAGGCTGTCATCAGTGCCGGCGAACAGGAAGCCAATGCCCTCCGCATGCCCCTGCACCGAATCATTTAGAATAGTCAGAATCGCTTCAAAGTTCGCTACTCTAGCACGTGAGCTAGGGAGTCGATGGCTGAGCACGACCAGTTCGTCGAATAGCACCAGCATGCCGTCGAATCCAGCCTTGCGGCAGAAGCCTGCCATGAGTTTGAGGCTATCATAAAAGCTTTCGTCGTCGATAATCCGTCGAACCCCGAGGTCTTGGCGGGCTTCGGTTTTGGTTGAGTATTCCCCGCGTAGCCAGCGCAAGGCGGAGGCTTTCTCCTTCTCGTTGCCGTTAACCGTGCCACGATAGTAGGCTCGCAGGACTTCAGCGAACTCAAAGCCCCCGACAAAGTCCTGAAGATCTCTCAAGTCCGTCATGATCCGGGACTCAACATCGCTTGAATCACCCCCCGCCCCTATGATCTCCTGTTGAAGCCCACTGATCCACTTCGTGCAGACCGAAGCGAGGGCACCCCCCTCGGGCTTGGCACGTGTTGCCATGTTGCGCATCAGTTCCGAGTATAGTGCTCGCGCTTCGCCCCCACTGGCGTGAAGTCGGCGCTCCATAGTGAAGTCGGCTTGGACCACCACTAGATTTTGCTGGAGTGCCACATGGCGAATCAGGTTGAGAAAGAAGCTCTTGCCGCTGCCGAAGCGTCCAACCACCAACCTGAATGATGACCCTCCGTCTCGAATCCTTGCCAGATCATTCAGCAGAGCCTCCGTCTCCTGCTTGCGCCCGACCTGAATGAGGTGGAGTCCCTGTCGGGGAACCAACCCTGCCTGAAGGGATTGTAGTATGGAGTCACGTTCGCGGCGCTTGATCTTCATTTTTTAATTATTGATTGGTTGGAATTAGGTCTTCGATGATTGATACTTGTCCTTCGTCGTCGAGTTCGATCAGAAAATCGCCCAACGTTTCGTCCGACCAGGCATTGACTCCATCGATCAGATCGTCCGGAAGCATGTGGTGACGACCCGCGATCTCGTCCAGGACGAACGACTGGCCTGCTATATTTATAAGTATTTCCATGAGTGCCGGGCGATACCTTTCGTCTAGGTCATTCATCCACTCCGGCGCTTTGGTTGCTGGCTTCTTTTCTGCTGATACGATCTCAGGTTCGTCTTCTTCCTCGGATTCATCCTCGATCGCACGGGACAGTATGGAAACCACCTCGGCGGTCTCTGCCGTCAGCGCGCTAATCCGCTCCATATCCAGACTGAAGGCCGGTGCTTTCGAGGGTTTCGGAATCGTCTCCCCCCTCAATATTTTCCTGCCGTGCACGACCGTTACCGTCTGGAAGGCCGCATCCTCGGACATGACATCGTCCAATGCGTCCGAACCGAGTTTTAGAGCCTTGGCTATCCTCCGCAGCATACGGTTCTCGTCACTGGAAAGCACCTCGTCGCAACAAGCGATGTGAACCATCAACTTGAACACCGTCATCCGTTCGGAGGCATGCACCGACTTGGCGATGTTCTGAAGCCGCTTGCTCGCGACGTTCGTGTCCCGAACCAGCACCGCCTGGGTAGCTTTGGCCTGCGCCTTCCCAAAATCGTCTTCTATCCCACTAGAGCTGTGAAAAACTTCAAGTTCATCGTCGTCGATCACCCCGTCCGCAGAGGCCACCAGGATCGCAAGATATAGCAAACGTAGCAGACCTCCGAGGGATGTCGAAGGCTCGCCTCCCGCAGGGTTGGGTAAGATGGCCACCTCCTGATCCCAAGCAAGCGGTAGATTCAGGATAGCCGGATGAGGTGCCAGACTGTCACCAAAGCTCTCAACCAGTAATGCGACATTTTCGCTTTGCTTTTGGGTCAAGTTCTGGCGTTCCTCAATTCCGCTCATACTGGCGAGAATTGCAACCGGGGCGAAGATCAGCCCGTCTTCTTCTGTGCAGCCGTCAAGCGCATCCCGGTAGGGGATTTCCAATGGATGAGGCTTACCTTTGCGAATTTCGTGGGGCAGGGCAAGGTGTGCCCTAAGTAGATCCTGACTCGAGGCACCATTCTCTTTGTTGATCTTTCCAACTGCTCGAGAATATCCGGATAAATCTTCGATACATCGATTCCAGATTTCCGCTAACGGCCTAAATTGACTTCTGATACCCAATACTCCCGGCACCTGGATGACAAACGGACTGCCTGTTTGAGAGCTGCTGCTTCCATAACCTGGGGATAGGCTTGCGTTACCTGCTTGATAGCGAACCGCCCGGCCTCTTTTTGAAGCCTTCAGCGGCATTCCTTGTGGATACGACTCCTGAAACCGGGTCATAAACATCTCACGGAAGGCATTTCCAGTTCGCTTGATCACAACGCTTCGGCGCGAATCCTCAAGCCCCATGGCCACGAGGTGTCCTAACTTCCAGTCAATCGGTTGGTTCTTTAGAAAGTGATGTGCCAATGCAAGGCCTAGGGCAGTTTCACTGAGGCGCTCGCCCTGCATTTCTAGAAGAGCCGGCAATCTCAATGAATAGTCTTCAGCTCCCCATGAATAGGAAACGAAGTGAAGGAAATCTCCGAAATAACTTGGTATGGACCGGCTCCTCCGCGTCATTCCATAAATTTGAAGTAGGTCGAAAACTTTATTCCACAGTGATGAATCCCGGTCGCCCTCCACGATGACCCGCCTCTCGATGCCGTAAAAGAATAGGAATAGGTATCCGGTCGGAAGTTGATCGGGATTGGACATCCGGCGTCCTCCAGCCAGCCAATCCAGATAGAATCCTCGCTGCCCGGGACTGAGTGACTCATAATTAGGGTAGTAGGGAAGGTCTTCGTCCACTCGTTGATTGGAATCCACAGACAGGCGCTTGCAGATGGCAGAGGGTTCTCCATCCCATCCTAGTGGAACGTCCGTGGTGTAAATATTACCCGCGATCATCCGATCACAGAGCTTGATGACCTCACCGCTAGGAGCCCATTGAAGTCTCCTCACTTGGGGTGGGCGTGTAGAGGTGACAATATCGTGCATCGAACGAACCGGGGCTACCTTGATCGGCGGCTCATCGTGAACCATTTCATAGGTGGGCATCGCAATCGGCTGATTCTGCGGGAGAAGGTGAGAGAATAGACTCAAATAATCATCCTGATTGGAAGCAAAGTGGTCATCCAATGATTCTCTTGTCGGAGGCAGGCCTCCCGTCGCTTTGAAGTTATGAGCCAACTGCCTCGCAAGCACGCATCGAGGAGAAATCTCATGCTCTGCATCTTCGAGAGTTTTAAGTGTCTTGTTCAGTTTGGCGGTCGATCCCTTTGAGAGGGTTTTCATCCACCCCCATGGTTTAGCCGCAAACCTGGCGTCTTGGATTTCAGGCCTGTGACGATCGAGAGGCATCCTAAGATCATCAATGGCGGAATCCATACGCTTCCTTTCGACAACGTAGGCGTAGGTAGAGTTCGCCAAATCCAAGGAGCTCGATTTATGGAACGGTTGCGACGGGAAAAAATCCAACTCTCCGTCATGAATCTCGACCAGTATCTGCTTCAATGATCTGAATATCTCATTAGCGGTTCCTGCCCCGACACCCCTGATTGCCAATATGCTTTGAGGCGATTGACGCTGTAAGTCTAGGAGTGAAGAAATTCCTGCCTCCGACAAATACTTGATGGGCACCCTTTGCATGTGATCCTTCAGTCGAGCTATTGATTGGCCAGCGAGATGTTGATCGACAAGGGGGCCAACATGTGTCTTTACCGACCTGTGTAAGTTTTCCCCTAGCTGGGCTACTGAGTGGTTCAATTCAGCTACGGTTGCTTCGATTGTTGCTATCTCCTTCCATATTCGACTCGCTCGGTGCCTTTTAGCCTTGAACCAATAGTCTACTGAAACCGCGACGAACCCCAGCCCACACACCACTAATACCAATACCAATATCGCGAGCCACATATTTTTATCGATTACGGTTAGCGAAATTGAAAAATAAGTTTGATCCGAATCTGACTGACAAGTGGTGATGGTGGAACAAATATTGGGAGGTGATGCAGGTCTCGTCGATGGGACCGAACCGGATGCCGTCGTGCTTCAGGATGTCGTCCGCGAAGAGGTGCATCCGCTCGGAGAGATACTTGTAGAAGATGAAGCCGAGGATGTAGTCCCGGAACTCATCCGCCCCCATTTTCCCCCTCAGGGTGTTGGCGATATTCCAGAGCTGGGTTTGGAGTTGCTTCTTGTGGTCTTCGGACATACGTGGAAGGACGCCACTGTTCTAACGGCAAGGACGCCATCGGAAAGCTCAAAGTCCGGGGAAATGCAAGGGGACGACCCGGCAAACTCAACACAGATAACGTGGCAGGACACAAGATGGAGATCCCTGCTTCAGGGATAGCAGGGTTTCCCGGGAGCCGTAATCTCTCCCGCCCACACCGTGGTTTGGTCCTGTGTCAGCTAGAACTCACACCTGCTTTCACCATTTGGTTTAACAGGTAGCTCCTCGGACTAAAGAATTTTGAAAGAGTGATGAAAGAGAGATACGCCCGGCGCAGTATTAGGAACTGTCGCAAGACAAGGCGGTTCGACTGAGATGCCTCCCAGGTTAGGGTTTTTCCTGGGAGTGATGATCAGTCGGACCGCTTTTTTTTGCCCGGATTACTGGGAGGGATGTTATTGACCTGGAATTCCAGATCAAATGCGAATTACACGGTGAATTTCGACACTGATCTTAATGGTTTCGAGTGGGTCGTGAATGAGGCCGTTCCCTCAGGAGGCGATCAGCAGTCAGCACAACTCCGGCAGTCATGAATGGCTGTGGTGTGGTGTTTTTCTCTGAACGAGCAACGCGGTGTTGCAAGTTCGGGACGTTCAAGTGGTGCTATGTTTCGTGATTACTTTGGTGGCGAGTTTGCCATTAGAAGGTTGCCTCACCTTGAAAGAAAGGCATTGTGCGGGAATGAAAATGATCTTCTTGGTTTGGATAGGTCTCTGCGTATTGGTTTTCGGGGAGGCCCGTGATTGGACGAAATCGAAAGATGGTAAGACGATCAAGGCAGACTATGTGAAGTCAGCGGATGGAAAGGTGACCATTCGGCGAACGAGGGACCGGCGTGTCTTTACTATCGATCTCGCGACATTGTCGGAGGCCGATCGGGAATGGGTCAAGGCCAAGGAACTTGAGAACGAGGAAGAGAAAATTACTGGCGAAAGCGAGGAAGCTTCGGATGAATTTGCAAAGCTCTTGAAAGGGGAGTGGGCTCGGACAGAGGGTCATGGCTTGAAGTATCGGCTCTTTGGGGAACGGAAGATGAAGCGCTCCAAGGACGCCGGTTACCCACTCGTCGTCTGGCTTCATGGAAGGGGAGGTAATGTCATGACTCCAAATCATCCTTGGATGGCGAATGTTTTTTCGAGCGATGAAAATTTCAAAAAGCGCCCCTGTTTTATCGTCGCACCCCAGAATCCCGATCAATTGGGCTGGAATGGCGAGAAGGCAAATGGCGTTGTTGAGATTGTGCAGGAGCTTTTGAAGAACCTCCCGATCGACGAAGACCGGATCTATTTGGCGGGATACTCGATGGGGGGATACGGGACTTTCCATATTCTCTCGGATGAGCCAAAGCTCTTTGCGGCGGGAGTCCCGATAGCGGGTGGGGGAAACCCGGCTTCCGCATCCAATTTCAAGAAGGTCCCGGTCTGGGTCTTCCATGGTGCCAAAGATCCTACCGTCCCTGTGAGTCAGAGCCAGAGAATGGTCGAGGCCTTGAAGAAAGCGCGAGCCGAAGTAAAATACACCGAATACCCCGATGGTGATCACGGCGTGGTCGGGCAAGCTCTCGCAAGCAAGGAGCTGCATGAGTGGATCTTTGCGCAAAGCCGGGGGAAGAAGAAGTGATGCCGCAAACGATCACCTGCTCCTGCAATGTCGGGTGAACAAGGAGGGGGCATATTTAGGGTAATAAGAAGCAAAGGAATCAAGATTCCGGAGGCAGAGTGAAAGAGATCGGCGTCCGGAAGAGTAATCAGTGTTCCTTCCCGCCTCGACTCAGTGGGGGATCTCATCTTCAATCCTGAAACTGCATTCATCTTATGACTCTAAAACGCCCTCTTTCAGCCGCCGCGTTCCTCGCGGCCACGCTTTCCACCACCTCGTTCACTCTCGCCGACGTCATCGTCTCGAAGGTATTTGGAGACCATATGGTCCTTCAACAGAAGGCGCCGATCCGGGTATGGGGAACGGCCGATGCGGGAGAAGCCGTCACCGTCTCGTTCGGTGGCAAGAGCGCCAAAACCACCGCGGCCAAAGAAGGGTCATGGCGAGTTGACCTCCCGGCCCTCTCCGCAGATGGCAAAGCCCACACCATGACCGTGAAGGGCAAGAATACGATCGAGCTCAAGGACATCCTCCTCGGCGAAGTCTGGATCTGCTCAGGCCAGTCGAACATGGAGTGGCCCGTGAACCGCTCGCTGAATAAGACGGAGGAGATCGCAGCCGCGGATCACCCGCAGATTCGCCTCTTCAACGTTCCCGGCCACGTCGCCAACCCTGATCCGCAAAACGAGGCCCGCGGCCAATGGCAAATCTGCTCGCCGGAAACCATCCCGGGCTTCAGCGCGGCTGGCTACTTCTTTGGACGTGAATTGCAAAAGGAACTTAACGTGCCCATCGGACTGGTTGGGACAAACTGGGGTGGGACACGCATCGAGCCGTGGACTCCGCCAGTCGGATTCAAGGCCGTCCCCGATCTAAAGGACTACGTCGAGAACCTCGAAGCGATCTCGAAAGCACGCAAAGAAGGTGGCGAGGCAGGTAAGCCAAAGGGCGGCGCGGTGCAAATCTACAACGGAATGGTGCATGCTCTCACTCCGCTCAGTGTGCGTGGGGCGATCTGGTATCAGGGCGAATCAAACGCCAGTGACGGCCTGCGCTACGACTATCTCAAAGAAGCTCTCGTGAAGGGCTGGCGCTCTGTTTTCGAGAACGACGATCTCTCCTTCTACTGGGTCCAGCTCGCGAACTTCCAAAAACCGGATGACAAGCCCGAGGGCGGTGGCTGGGGACCGGTCAGGGAAGGACAGCGCCGTGCCTTGCGTCTGCCCAAGACTGGTATGGCTGTTATCATCGACATCGGCAACGCCAAGGATATCCATCCCAAAAACAAGCAAGACGTCGGCAAACGGCTAGCACTCCTGGCTCTCGCGAAGGATTACAACAAGGACGTGGTGTCCTCCGGGCCACTCTACAAGGACATGAAGAAGGAAGGCTCGAAGATTCGCGTCTCCTTCGAGCATGTCGGCTCCGGTCTCATGACGGGCGAGAAGAAAGGTCTCGATCCGGTGAAAGAAACCAAAGCTGCCGAGTTGGCTCGCTTTTCGATCCAGGACAAGGCCGGCAAGTGGCACTGGGCCAAGGCCAAGATCGACGGCGAGACAGTCGTGGTCTGGCACGACGAGGTAAAGTCTCCCCAGCACGTCCGCTTCGGCTACGAGTCGAACCCGGTCGGGATCAATTTCTACAATAAGGAAGGTCTTCCGGCATCACCGTTCACAACGGATTAAGGCACTGAGGTGGCAGACGGCTTTGTATCGATCCCGGCAGGAAATGTTGCCGGGGTGGCAGAGCGTCGTGCTCTTCTGGGCGTCAGTGTAACTGGTTCGGGTTGGTGAATCGACTCCGAGTGCCCGCAGGCGATGTCGAGTGCGTGCACCCCGTTGTTGCGGGGATACTTTCGTCGATTGACCGCTGCAATGGACGATATACTGCCGCGCATAGAGAATTGTGAAAAAGAGGAGTGGTCGTCTCTGTTGCTTCAATTGTCCGTATTCAAACATCGTCCAAGTCATTGCGGCTTTGCGCGAGTCCTCCCCTGGAAATCGGTTCACATCGCATTCGTATAGAAAAATCTAGCGCAAAGGTCGCAGAGGGACGCAGAGCTGGG